>OCTX012221365.1_pt1 | contig 14003 bp, 18 predicted proteins | sample 1539691 | NCBI WGS metagenome assembly OCTX01 (sample SAMN02144231, study PRJEB22623) | gut metagenome | biome: sheep rumen | host: Ovis aries | place: New Zealand | reverse complement strand
TTAACAAAAATGATGGCGGGATAGCTCAGCTGGTTAGAGCGCATGATTCATAATCATGAGGTCGCCGGTTCAATCCCGGCTCCCGCTACAGAAGATAAGAATTTAAAAATGAAGGACTTGGAAGAAATTAATCTTTCAAGTCCTTTTTCTTTCTGCTTAAAAACGACTAACAAAACGACTAACATTTGGACTTCTGATGATTAATAAGAAGAAATCAGAAGAGAAAAGAAAACCATAGTGTTTATCGGCTTTTTATCCATTCTTCGACTTCTTTTCTGTTAAATGTCACTTTTGAGCCTATAGATGTTTGGTGGGATGGGAAATTATTGTTTTCTCTCCATTCTCTACTTTTGATATTGTTTCTGGATAGTTTGAACTCTTTGCAAACTCCATCAATATCCATCCAATCAGATGAAGAAGAGTTAGCGTCTTCTGTTATTGTGACGGGTGCTGTTGTTGTGTTTTGGATTTGCTCTCTTGCAATCTTGACTTTTTGTGTAGTCTCTTTAATTATATCGCAATCTTCGGTTAAATCATTAAGTAAATCCTCTCTAACATATTTAGGATAGTCTAAACCAGATAATGCACCCATTATGGCATCTGATAACCTCTCAATTGTTATTTCAGAGTTCATTTTGCGGAATCTGAAATAACATTCAAACATTTCCTTCAATAAATCTCGTTCTTCCATATTCTTAATATTATTAATAATGTATGTATATTTTTGTTTTGCATAATGATGGTTAGAGACCTTTGGCTCTATTTATCGCCTTTACTATATTTGAACCGTCTGCCTAAAGTGTAAGACTTTACCAAACCAGTTAATGTGGGCATCCCACTTTTGGGTCTAATATGCATTCTTTACCTTCTTTCTTATGTGCCATACATTTTTGGTTTTGGTTACAAAGATAAGGAAATGATTCTGGGCAAAAAAATATAACCAAAGGATTATATTGAGATTTATGATTCTTTATATAATCCAATGGTTATATTGGTAGACGTTTGAAGAAACGTGGTATTATTGTTGAACTGCTAAATTGTACGACCAGTTTGCTTTACTAAATGTTTGCAAGAGGCTTCTTGTCTGTTATTTCATACGTCTCAAGTCCTTTTGAGGAAGGCTCATCAGAATCTGTTTCGTCGTATGACTCCTTTGAATATATTTCGGTAGTTTCTATTTTACCATTTTTGTACTCATATCTTGTTATTGACGAACTCCCCATGTGGCCATATACCAAACAGACACAATCTTTCACTGTTACAAATGAATGATGAGCAACATGTCCTAAACCTTCTTTATATATTTTTGATATTGTTCCGTCTTTGTATTCATAAATCAAAAGCTCACATGTGATTTTATCATCATTACACACTTGTACCCACAGTTCAGGAATGCCATTACCATTTATGTCATTCAAAAAATAGAAGTTGCCATCAGCCGAGGCTTTTCCTTTTTTTGCAAAATCATCAAGTATCTTACTATACTCATCAATAATGTCTTTTTTCTCATTCGAGTTGCTAAGATATTCTTTCATACTACTTTTATACCCACCAACATCATCTATAAACCAATTTCCATCTTCAAACACTAAGTCCATAGAAACAATATTTTCAGAATGGTATTCATCAACTTGATATGACAGTTTTACTTCTGCATAGGCATTTATGTTCGATGAAGAGCTAACCTTTATAATATTAAAGTTGGTAGGATTACCATCTTGTCCTCCATCCCAAATATTACCACACCAGAAACCTGGTTCATCATGCACATATTTGTTGTCATACTCCTTTACCTTCTTAAATAGTTCTCTATATTCTTTTGAATAATAGGTATTAACAGCATCTTCGTCATACATTTTTAATGCTTTTGACAAAATCTCTGTTAATCGTGCTTTAACACCTTCCACAGATTGAACATCAGATGGTATAGATTCGCCTATTTCAGCGATAGAATCTGTTTCTATAATATAAGATGAGCCACTGTCCTTATTACCCAGCAAATAGTAACCACCACCGGCCAAAATAGCTATAAGCAGAAAAACTAAAAGAATCCATATCCATTTTTTTGAACTTTGTTTTTCTATGAATGGATGAACTGGCTCTGCCACAATATCCTCTTGTGGTTCTGGATTAGATTTTTCTTGTTGAACTTGCTCAACAAGAAAATCCTCTTCAGGCTGCTCGATAATCTCTATCACTTCATCAGATGGCTCAGGCTCAATATTTACCTCATGTTGATTCTTTCCACAATGAGGACAAAATGAAGCACCTACTTTTATTTGTTTACCACAATTTATGCAGACATCAAATTCCAAGACTTCTTTACCACAATTTGGACAAAACTTTGCTCCAGGTTTTAACTCTGATTCACAATATCTACATTTCATATTATAATTCTTAATCTTGTTATTCCTTTTCAATTATACAAGCAGTTCCGTATGCTGTTACACATAAGACACCTTCGGTGAAATGGTCATTGTATCTTACCCCAATAATTGCATTACAATTTCCTTCTATAGCCTTGCCAATTAGACCATTTGTAGCGTCAATATAATTTTTTTCCTCTGTATAACTTAAATAGCTGTCCCCGCCAAGATTACCAGAGAATGCATCAATAGCTTCAAATAATCCAGAACGTTTGGCTGCGATTTCTACAGATGTGGCACTAATAGTATTGCAATATTTGATAATTCGATAGCCTTGAATTGTTGAGGTTGTAGAAACTAAAACTTCATTTGCCGACATGTTATTCTGAAAAAAAACATTGGGATTATCTATTTGAGTACCGCAATTTGTACAGAACTTCATACCAGTCGTTAATTCTTGACCACATTTTTTACATTTCATTTTCTTAGCTGCTTATTCTTACAACATCTTCAAATTGGTGTCCTAAAACAAAAAACGAAGAAGGGTTAGTACAAGATTTCCGAATCCTAATATTAATCCTAATTTTGCAATGATGGGCTGCTCATTTTTCTTTATGAAGAAGTAGATAAAACCAACCAACGGTATAATTAGGAAAACCAATAAAAGCCAAAGACTAAGATTTCCATCTTCTTTAATTAATCTATCATTTTCATCTTTTAACTCATATCCAAAAGTACCAGCCCCATTTATGAAAAAAACACATGTATAGTTATGACCATTTTCTAAATCCAATTTTATGTCAGTTTTGTTAAATGGCCCTTTACCAAATTCTAATTGTATTTCAAAATTAGGATTAACATTTGAGAATGTTTTTTCAAAAGTACTTTTTGGAATAAATTCTCCACACTTTTGATTGTTTGCATATACAAAGATTGGATTGCTCCAAAGTGGTTGCTTTCTTTCTCCATCCCAGCACAAATGTAAAGATGTTCCCCCTTGTTTCGCAGTTTTAGATACTTGTGATTGTGGAATAGATGTTGAACCTGTTGGTGTTCCACAATTGGAACAGAACTTTTCACCCTCTTCTATTTCTGTTCCACATTTACTACATACCGTAGGCATGGGGATGCCTATAGGATTCCCGCAGTTGGGGCAAAATTTAGTTCCTTCTGCTACATCTGTGTTACATTTGGGACATTTTGGCGACTGAGGTTGTTCGATACGATTGCCACAATTCGGACAAAAATTGGTACCTTCTGCCACTTCTGAATTACAATGATTACATTTCATAATTTAAAAATTTTAAAGTTATACATTTAAATACTTATAATTCTTTGGAAAGTGTTTTGTCAAATGATAATGCTAGATAAGCCGTTAGTGCCACATCCATGACAAATTGAAGTTGGCTAGTTAAACTAAATAGACAATCAAAAACAGCATAGCATATGATAATAATGCCGAGTGTTCTATAAAGAGTGTTCATAAGTTGCCATCCGATAATACACATGATAATATATATGGCTATTGCCAATATACCAGATATAAAGCCATGACTATTGCCGTTGAACTTATAGATGAAATGAATAATACACTGGGCAACTATCAAGATGGTTTCATATCCTACAAGTGGGATTCGTATCTCTTTTTTGTTCAACACGAGCGTTAATGCAAGAAACAATATGGCGATGCATACGTCTTGTAATGGCATAACAAATAGTATCGTTGCTTCATAAAGAGCATCCGATTTTGCTGTCATTGAAGCACTCGCTCCTAGAAATCCCAAATTGGATAAAAGAACAATAACCTGCAATGCGATTAAGAACTTACAAACAAAGGAAAATTTTTTAGAGTCCAAGTTCTTCTTCCCAAAATCCAAAAGCCATTCTTCCATACAATATATTATTATTGTTTTCTGAAATAACCACCACCTCCATTACCAATACGGTGAGAAGAAATCTCTAATGGATAATATGTGTGACTGTTTGTATTTGGATATATCGCATTGTCATGAATACTGTATGTTCCACTATAAACATCACCACCATAATTCTCCCGAATATGATTCCCGCTAATTTCAACAATGATAGTGCCGTATTGTGTATTGCAAACCCACGTTCCATCAAGCCACGAATAATCTTCGCTATCTCCAGATGAATACTCGTAAGATTGCTTTTCATTATCATCACAGCCATCACAAGTTGCCAAGAAAAAAAGACAAGTTAGACCGATACCGATATAAGCCAAATGCTCTGCTTTCATATCTTATAGTTTCATTTTGAATAATAACAAGTACCATCGTTTGTATCTTCTATTTCACCTTCTGAACCAGAAACAGATAACCTGAAAGTAGTGTTTCCATATGGTCCTTGTGTGCGTAATATTGCAGAAGAACTTGAAACAGAGCGGATTTGCACATATGATGATAGTGGCTTTCCATTAAGTGATACTTCATTTCCATTATTGCTGAAAGACAATGTATAACCATCACTAGATGAAAAACGGTGAGTACAAAGATAAGTACGTACGTCCTGTTCGCTTGAAAATGATATATTTGATTCTTCGTATGAACTTCCAGATGATTGTTCGTATTCGTATGTTCTTTCATCGCCATTATCATCACAGCCATCACAAGTTGCCAAGAAAAAAAGACAAGTTAGACCGATACCGATATAAGCCAAATGTTCTGCTTTCATATTTCATTTAACGAATTAGTTATTGATAAAATGATATATATGTCCATTTATGTTTGGTAGAGACAGAAAAAGAAAACGTGGACTAATAACTTCGTTCACGCTTTCAGAGGTATTGGGGATAACCTATCTATCTTAAACGAGTTATTGCCCACGCAAATGCGTGAGCATTAACTTCATCATTCTTGATAGATTTTCTTTCAATTCCCCAATTGTCTGAAAAGCAAGAAAGAGAGCTAACGCTTCTTATCTATATGTCTTTAATTCTTTATGTCATAAGCTATACATTTTTGTTAATACTGATTGCAAATATAACGTTTATTTTTGAATTATACAATAAAATTCAAACAAAAATGATTGTAATTGCACAATACAGGAAAAATGTGCACATATTTTTAGGTTAAAAGAGGTGGAAGAAGAAATAGACTGCTGCATATTTCATGGGTATGCCTTTTGCATATCCAATGGTGTGGTTATTGCTATCTCTGACTGTACCATCAGCCTCAACTTTACCAAGCATGGAGTTATTGCTATTTCTTACAATACCCATGCTTTCAACCTTTCCCAAGTAGGAGTTGTTACTGTTTCTAACATCACCATTGTTGTTTATTCTCCCTAACAGATGGTTGTTGTTATCACGTATGTCACCATTACTAATAAAACGAGCAATAACTGAATTATTGCTATTTCTAACCGTTCCATCCGTATCAATCCTTGCTATGACAGAATTGTTGGTGTTTCTTATTGTCTGAGCCGAGCATACTGCCATACAGAACATCAACAATATAGTGAGTATATTTCTCTTATTCATACCATTTGTAGTTTTAGATGATGCAAAGGTACAAATATAATCTGAAAAGACAAAATCGAAAAGACAAAAATAGTAATAATGCACCAGAACGGCACATCATTTCTGAATATTATATAATGATATTAACCTTTGAACTTGAACGATTTGCCATGTCTTACCGTTGGCAGTCTTATAGCCCCCATCGTTAAGCTCTCTGACTATCTCTGCGTATGTTTTGCCTTGGGTTCTTAATAGATTAACCAGTTTAAAAGCCTTGCGGTTATTCTCATTCAGTTGAGCATCTTGTTTCCTACTTGCTATGCTGTTGGCTCTCATTTCACTAGTTATCTTAGCATTGGGATTGCCAACACTCTCACCTCTGGCTCTTTTAGCTTGGAGGGCTTGACGTGTTCTGAGTGACGTAATGGCGGCTTCTCTCTCTGCCAGTGACCAACTGAGTGAGAGCATGAATTTATATGTAGCAACATCTTCGGCTAATGGTACATCGCAAAAGTAAATACGTCCATCCATTAACCGATAAACTTCTAAGGCTTGTTCCAAGTTCCTAAATCGGTCACTTTTGGCTATAACCAATATTGCATCGTTCTTTTTTGCACAATCCATTGCTTTCTTCAACTCTGTGCATCCGTGAAGGTTTTTGCCAGTGTACGTTTCGTAAAAGTCTGCAACTAATTCACCGTTTGCCTCTGCAACAAAGTAACTAATGATGGATTTTTGAGCCTCCAGACCCAAACCACTCCTACCTTGCTTTTGAGTGCTTACCCTTCTCCAACTAACGAATTTCTTTGCTTCCATATTGATTAATTAATTGTGTAAAACGAGCATAAGTTAGATGTAACCCCTGTTAATAAACCTTAATTGAATATTGATAAAGGGTGGGGATTTCTCCCCTTACCCTTAATTCTCAATCGTACCGATGAATCTTTCTTCTTTAAAACCTCTCCACTCAAGATTGCAAAGGAGGTCTTGATAAACAAACATTCCGTAGAATCTCTTTGGCAGACCATTGCCATTGATGCTAGCCTCAACACTATCCTTCTGGAGTGTACCGACTGCTATTCTCACTTCACCATTCAACTTCATATAAGCGAACTTAACGCACTCACCTCTCATCATTCTAGCCTTGAGGGTTGCCAACTCCATTGCTTTTGCTGTGGCTGTAATGGTGTCTGAGCCATTCATTACAACATTCTTACTTGCGTAACGTACAATCTCACTCTGCTTAACTACTAACTGCTTCATATCTCTAACTGATTAAATGATTAAACTTCTAATTAACTGTTATGCTGCCTTATTCTCTCTGGCTTCACGTTCCATTCTGCACTTCTCGAAGAACATTAACCACTCATATTCTCTGTCACTCTTGATATAAACGAGTTCAACTTTGGTTTTACCGTCTGAGAAGGTGAGATTAACACCAGAGCAACCGAATGAGTGACGAACCTTCTGGAAACCCTTTGCCTTTGCTCTATCTATCAGCTCATTGAAAGCCTTGCTTGCCTCTACATAAGAGCCATTCATATACTCTCTGTATTGACCTTTATTGTTGACCTTGTAAAAAACACCGTTCATATCTCTTGTTATTTGATTGTTACAACTCTATTTGTTTTCACATTGCAAAGGTAAGAAAAAATATTGGTATTACCAAATTCAAGGCATTATTCTAGAGTTGTTTAACGGTTGATTGTGGTAATACCACAATTCTTTAAGATTTGCTAGCGGTTGAAAATGGTAACACTAATATATCTTAATCTTTTAAATGACTTTGATACCAATCAAATTAAAATATTTATCTTTGCACCAAATATTGATAATATGGCGGAAAAGATTAAATCAACTCATGGAGGTAAACGAGTGGGAGCAGGTCGCCCATCAAGCCCTGATAGTAAGGTGCAAATTTCATTGAAACTGGATAAAGACCTAAGCAATGTGTTTGAATCCCCAATGTTTGAGGGGAAGAACAGAGGAAGGTATATAAATGAAGCAGTGAGGGCTAAAATGAAAGAAGATGGTTACATCTAACTTTGGCTGATTCTGGGAAATTTTCTGGAAATCTGGAAAATTGAAGCGAAAAACGCAAGAAAGAGATTTATTTTGTGTATTCTGGCAATATATAATCTTTCAAATCACCTTTATTTATTGGTATTTGAAAGAATCTGTAGTATGATTAAAGCCTTTTGAACGTCCATACTTGCGGTGCCGGTCATGGCTCAAAATGCCCTATATTATAAATAGGGTGTAAGGGAATCTATCACTTTTTTCGCGGATTTGGCAAAAATAATCAAAGTTATATTTTCGTTTTTAAAATATTTTTTGTATATTTGCATCACAACCTACATCTTTAAGCAGGGCAAGTCAAGGAACGGTTGATGCAAGGTTGCAATATTAGTTATCGCCCATGTTCCTTTAATAATATTAATTTTTATACCATGGAGACAAATAAAGTTCTTCAAGCCCAAGAGGCAATGGACGTAAGTGTCCTTTTAAAAAATGTGTCTGATGACCTTGCATTTCAAATGGTCGTTAACCTATTTACAGAAACGCACAAAGAAATTAGGGATTTACAAGAGTATTTCGATTACATCTGGATTGAGCATGGTAATGGTGTAAGATGGGAATATGCAGTTGAGAAACACAATGATAGTCAAGCCCAATTAAGTGATTTGGAAGAAGCCCTTGGTGACTTACTCGCTGACCAGGCAAAAGACTGGAAGGGCATACCACAGTTAATCGGTGATAAGCAGATTGACATCAAGTATTTGCTATATGAAATGCCAAGTGACCTTGGAATAGATTTCATAAACAACTATCTTGAGCATATTGCCGATGTACTATACCACTTTGAACTGGAAAAAGGTAGTCCAAAAGATGATGATGAAAGGAAACGTGTTGAAGAACGTCTGGAAAGCCTTAAAGACCAATTAATCGCCATCCGTAATGATGAAGCCAATTCTGAAAAAGAGTGGGAAAAAGAGTGGGCAAAAATAGAAATTGCGGAAGAAGAAGAACGTAGGGAAATGTGGGAATTGGTTCACAAGAAAGATGCAGAAAAGCAAACTACCGAGGTAGAGGGAAATGAAGAGACCTTTGTAGCAGCTGTCACTAATGGCTGATGTTGATTAATGTACTGGGAATGGTAATCTGCCATTCCCTTTTAGTTTTATAATCTGTTCCGTGAATAGGCGCACAAATCCGTTTTAATAATGCCCATAAATCTATTGGAAACACTTGTATTAGCCATTTTAAGGCTTCTGGTACCTACCGTGGCATCATTCAGTTATTTATATACAAAATTAATAGATGTACCTTGGTGTATCATCGTTGACCCTACAGATGTTTTCTTGAAGAAACTCCTTTTCATCGTCTGTTAGTTTGTCCTTATAGCGCCTAAACCACCATGTGAAATTCATAATCATCTTCGTGTGCTTGAAACTCCGCTTGGGTTCAGCCTTATAACGTTCAACTAAAGCCAAATATTCAGGGGCGATTGCTTTTTCTGTCTGCATTCCTTCCATACGAACTTGTCTATTTCTTCTTTTACCAAGGTCTTGATGTATTCCTCGACCGTTGGATTATTCTTCAAAAATTCATCCATCGTTAGATGATGCTGGGAATCCAATGCTTTCTTGTATTCTTGATTCCTACGGATAGCAGCATCGGATTGTTTCTGGCGTGTAACGCTTGAATGGTGTCTGCCCCACATTGGGTTATTGCTGCCCCTTCTGTCTGGGCGATTGCTTGATTGATTAACATTTGTGTTATCCATATTACTTTTATGTTGCTTCGTTGTATTTATATTATGAATTGGCATGAATTAAATTCATATATAAATATATGATACTCTTGAAAAATACAACTCAAGGATTATTTTTTATGAAACAAGGGGATGCGGTTCGCTACCGTTAAGTTAGTCACGTTTCCAATATCTTAGGCTAGCAATCCCCTTTCTTTTGAATAATAAAAGATATTGGGCTAGTAATAAGATATTGGGAAATGAAAACTACTACTGACTACAAATTTGAGGTCTGCATATCTGATAGAGGGTACGACCACAAGCCAAACAGAATTACGGAGGTTCCAAAATTGCACTTCACCAAGAAAACTGTTGACGTTGATGATTTCTTGAATTTTATGATTGAAGGCCGTTGTTATACTCCTATATTTTCTTCTGATTCATTCAATATGTCTGGCAAGACGGATATTAATTATAGATATTCGTATTTGGTATCATTAGACATTGACCATACCCAAGTTCCAATGAAAGACATGGTAGATAAACTTGAGAATAAGCCAACCCTTGCATATACATCGTGTAATAATGGTAAGGATGGCGAATGCAAATACAGACTGGTTTATTGTTTTGATGATAAGATAGATGGAATAAGTGAGTATTATAATTATGTGTATTCGATTCTTGTTTCTAATAAACTCAGTATTGATGATATAGACAAGCGTAGCCTAAAGGCAAGCCAATACTATAACGGTAATGGAACTGTAACATTTGACTTCACCGTAACCAATATCGTCTATAAAAAAGATGATTTCAAGTCATTCTATAAGGACTATTATTCATTATCATGTACTGGTATTAAGAATAAAGATGATAAAAGTATCATTGAGAATCATACATACAACACACCCTACAATATACATCTGAATGACACTTTTGGTAATTATGATGAAGAATTTGAATCAGACTATTGGAACATGAAGATGGAAGATATACTATCCAAATACATTGATGTATATCCAAATATGGAACATACACCACTTGAGATACCAGACGATGATACACCATATATAATATATCCAACTGGTTATATTGAAATACGTAGATGGTGGCGAAAAAGGTTGAACGGAAAGCCAATAAAGATTAAGGATGGTGAAGGACGTAGAAGGATACTCTTCATCAATGGAATCATAAGACGGTTGATAAATCCTCAAATAACTTTTGATAACCTATTATACAATCTGCTATACGAACTAGTTTACTATCATTCCAATTATGGTGCGTACAATATCATTGATAAAAAAGAGATATATAAGATTGCTACAGACGTAATGAGTAAGGACATGGCAAACTATGAGCGTCTGAGAAGCAAACATAAACGCTTTATGGTTAATCCTGACTGCTGCATCAAGTATGGTCTTTCCAAGAATGAGGTTAAAAATATAGCCTCAAAGATGATAAGATACAATAAGATTGGGGAACTGTACGACTGTAGCAAAAAGGATAAAGAAAACCTTGAGATTATGAAAGAGAATGGTTTGGAAGTGTCATTAAGTACGCTGAAAAGGTGGAGGAAAGAGAACGGAATCGCCAAGTATAAAATTTGAAAAATGTTAAATATTATCATCTTTTTGTATCATTTCTTAAGCCATTTGACACTTTCGATTGTTAGTAAACATCGATAAACAGAGAGGATTGCAAATTTCAAATTAACTTTATTTTGTCAAAAATTTGAAATAGGTTAAAGATTGGTTTTTTCTTGGTAATATGAAAAACGTTTATTACCTTTGCACTGCCATTGAAAATCAAGGCAGACCAAAAGTGCGCACAGGTCTATTGTTTAATTAGAAATAAAAAGTTATGATAAATAGTAATAAGATTAGTGACAAAATTAAGATGATGTATGACCCACATCTTTCTGTAGAAGACAATGCGGCCAATTGTCAAGTGAGTGTACCAACGCTTAATCTTTGGTTAAGAGTGAATCATGTGAATAGGCAATATGATTCTATGCTTATTAGATTTAAAAAGGTGAAAGACGCACAAAAAAAGCATCCCACGTGGTCTAGAAGAAGGGTTGCAGAGGAAACTGGTTTCTCCATAAACACGGTTAGAAAGTATTGGGATATGGACAAATTTGATATGGAAAAGTCACAAGACAAAATATCAACTATTGATACATCTAAAGCCGACTTTCTTATTAAGAGCGTTAGCGATGACCAACAAGAGATATTGAACAATATCATTAAGTTATATATAAAGGATGGCTTTATACAAGCAGATTTTACCTTTAGTATTGGTTCGATGTATTCAGATGGGAAAATTCCATATCCACAATTGCGTTTCGACAAATATCCCAACCAAGGTGAAGGTAAAAATAGAATTCATGGGATAGCGGATGGTGTATTTCCTTTATCATACGCAGAGAGGGTAGAAGATGGTACATTACATTCTTGCATTGTAGATTTGCCATTCTTGGTGACTAAGAAGGAATGGACTAAGAACTGTAAGATGCACCAAAGATTCAATTCATTCAACGATATGAAAGAGGCTACAGAGGCGAACAAGTATATGTTGAAATTGTCTTATGAGAAATTGCAGAAGAAGGGTATAATGATAATGAAAACCCAAGATATATATACTGCAGGGCATCAAATCTGGTTTTCTCATTTGGTTCACCAATGGGCAGAAGAACAAGGTTTCAAGGTCATTGATAAATTTATATTGACCTCCAATATACGAATGCTTGGTGCTGGTAAAAAACAACATTGCGCACGCAAATACCATTCTTATTTCTTTGTTTTCAGAAAGTAATATTGAAGGACTGGTGAATCTTCATCAGTCCTTTTCTTATATCACAAATTGATACCCCTCTATACAATGGCATATTTTTATCCAGAATTTTATGCTTATGAGGCAAGGAATAAAGAGAGGGGGTATAGCCCCCCCCCTCAACTTTTTCAAAAATTGTTCTGGAATTTTTTTAGAAACTGTTGCTTTGAATATGGTGAATTGAAATCCTATATTTTTTTATGGGTTATATAAGTTGATTCATCTGCATCAACCGTTTCTGTGACAATAACCTCGGGGGTCATAAATTGGGAAATTTTTGTTGAAACATCTTTTGTTACTTTGTCGGATAATTGGTCTAAATAGTTCTGCGTTACTTTAATATTGCTGTGTCCCAAAGATTTTGAGATTGCCGCTACTGGTGTTCCTGCATTCATCAACATGGTTGCTATTGTGTGACGTGCTGCATAGGAGGTAAATTTTTCAATCTCGATTTTATTGCAGATTGCGTCTAACGATTTGTTGATAAGCTTGGTTATATCTTTTCGCTTTCTCAACTCTTGCTTTTCATTCATTTCGTTTTTCAAAAAAGGGAAAATGTAATCGTTAGGAGAGTATGGGTTTAAAAATCCATGCTTCTTTATTAGTTCCATTGTTGGCTTTCCAATCTCTATTGTTATTGGCTCTGTCTTTTTCTTGCTGTTCCTGGTCTTCTTTCTGTTATATGTTAATGTGTTCTTTTTGATGTCTCGATTTTTAATACTTATAATATCTACGATGTTCATTCCAACAAGACCAAAGCTAATTAAAAACATATCATACGCAAATTCTTCTTTTTCGTTTGCCGGCTTATAAAGAAGAAATTTTTGAAAATCTCTCTCATCAATAGCCTTCTTGACATTTGTGTTACTATGTATGATGATTTTATTTTTTCCAAAAGGATTATTCCTAGGGTCTAAGTTTAATCGTGTTTCTGCGTAGTTATAAATGGCTCGTATTGCTCTCATGTATATATTTGTTGTAGCGTCAGATGAAATCCCTGCTGTTTTTTTTAAATGAACAAGAAACGATTGCATAAAAGATACTGTGAGGTCTGATATACAAACGTTATTATGGTAAGCTGTTAAGTGGTTTATCGCAGATTTGTAACTATCTATTGTTCCTTGGGCTATGTTTGGATGGTCTTTGATATAGTGGGCAAATATATCTTCCAGTTTGTCTGTCATAGAATCGTCTTTTCCTGTCTTGTCAATTCCCTTAAATTTTGCTTTGAATTTTGAGAAGGAGAAATCTTTGCCAAGGTTACTGATAATTTGTTCGGCACGAAGCTTTTCTGGCTCTGCTGCGGAAAGAGCCTCTTTTGTAATTTTAAGATTTTTGTTTTCAAATTGTTCTTTTGTTAACTTGTAATCAAGACCAAGCGAATATTTATATGCTTGTCTCTGGTAAGTTACTGAAAGAAAAAGCCTCTTCTCAGGCTCTTTAGTTTTTGTGTCTAAAACGATTTTGCATGTTACTTTATCCATATAGTTCTATATTTTTGTGCAAATATACAAAAACAAATTGGAATAACCAAGGGAAATCTGTTAAAAACGACTAACAAAACGACTAACTT
>OCTX011580387.1_pt1 | contig 14008 bp, 7 predicted proteins | sample 1539691 | NCBI WGS metagenome assembly OCTX01 (sample SAMN02144231, study PRJEB22623) | gut metagenome | biome: sheep rumen | host: Ovis aries | place: New Zealand | reverse complement strand
CAAATGGTGTACCAATACCTCGCAGCCTGATGTGGCATGCTTGTTAAAGATTGCAGATCTGTTGGAGGTTGACATTAAGGAGTTGTTAGTGAGAGAGTACAGGCAATATTTGATCTCTCAGGAAAAAAGCTCTAAAATGTGATTTTAGAATAAGAATAGAAAATAGTCACAATGAAAAAAACAAATAGTCCATACAGTGCTGCATTTACTGCCGGTGCATTGCTCTACCAGGAAATGAATTCTGTTCTGCCATTACTAATGCAGGAAAATGGAGAGGCACTGCTAAAAAAAGACATTGAAGACAATCTGTATCTTCATATAGCATCCATCAATACCCGTAAGCGGTATGTTCCTGAATTGATACGCAGATATAATACCGTACCCGATACGTTCTGGAAAGATTTTATGGACTTCTCGTTAAAAGCCCAGAAGGTTGCCCTGTTCTACGTCGTCCTTAAGACCTATCAAATGATTTGGGACTTTCATATACAAGTAGCCATGCCGAAATGGAAATCATTTGATCCGACCATTTCAAAAGACGATTTATCTGCAAAATATGATGAGATTGCCCAAAATGACGAGTTTGTTGCTGGCTGGAGTGAAAAGACTAAAGACAAAGTGATGAGTGTTTATCTCCACATGCTGCATCAGGCTGGATTAAGGAAAGAAGGAACCACAGAGCTTAAGCAGCCAGAATTGGGAATTGAAGAGTATGCATATTACTTGAAAATTGGGGAGCCTTGGTTCTTGGATGCTTGTTTGCTTCATTCATATCAAATAGAATCGATAAAAAACGAAATATGTCAATAGAGGAACTTTATAATAAGTTGTGCGATGAGGAATTCCAAGACCCTCACGCATCTACATACAATTACTATATATATCAGTATCCTGCCAAAGATGAGTATTTTTGGGAAAAGGAGATTCGAAACTTCGTAGAGAACCTGAAACGTCCGGCAATCTATGTAGACGTATTAGCAATTGATTTGTTTGAGTTACTATGTCAGTATCTTGATGGCCAGTCATTTGGGACGCATCCTTCTTATTTGAAATTCCTTCTTGAAAAAGACGATAAAGAACCTGATAACGTTACAAGGATATTAGGATCAAAGGCGACAAGCGACAAATTCCTGCAATATGTAGATCAGCATATAGCATCGCATCTGGAAAAGCCTGAAAATGGTTTGAAGCGTCCTTATGTTTTTATTCATGGGATGGGTAAGATATTTCCGTATTTACGGACAAGCCTCTTCTTGAGCAAGTTTGAGAAATTCAATCGCCCCAACGATTATAAAATTATCGTATTCTATCCAGGGGAAGCAAGAGGCAACTCATATACCCTCCTGAACTGTATAGAAGATTCACACACCTACAGAGCAGAACTACTGAACTCATAAAACATCAGAATATGGAAATTCAGAAATTATACGCAAAAGAGATTGACCGCCCGTTTGAAGCGGTTGTTGACATCAACAAGTTCGACAAGAAAATTGTGGAAACGGAGATAGGAGAATATGTATTCACAGAAGAAATCATATCGGGTCTTTACCAAATCCTCAGTGGCATACGATACCATAAGGTGACGCACAATGGAACCTGGATCAACGGCTACTATGGCTCTGGTAAATCTCATTTCCTGAAATACCTAAAATATTGTTTCTCAAAATCCAATCAAGACGAAGCCTTGAAGCGACTGGAGCAAGCAGTTAAGGATACGGATATCACAGAGGTTAAGGATCCCAGCAAATTCCCGTCGCCGAGTGAAATTGTGGATATCATTCAGTGGCTGAGGAAGGCAGATGTTGATGATATTGCCTTTAACTTTGGCGATGAAGACAACAAGAATGAAGAAGAGGATAAATCATTCGTCCATGTCTTTTGGCGCATGTTCCACAAGTTCAGGGGCTACAATCGTGAAAGTCTGGCCATTGGGCACTATCTGGAAAGAGTGCTGGACGAAGCAGGCAAACTCACAGAGTTCAAGAGCAAACTTGATGCGCTTAATATTGACTGGGAAGATGCCTTGTCATCCTATCTGAGCGATCCTGACACGATCATGGAGGTTGCTAAACAACTGCTGCCGACCCTCAATGTGGATGCCATTCGTAACCGTATCGACAACAATGACCTCGATGCGTCTGTTTCAAATTTCTGTGATACTCTCAGCAAATATATCAAGACTAAGAGTGATGCCTATCGTCTGATTTTCTTTGCTGACGAGGCAAGTCAGTATATAGATGGCAGGAAGAACGTACTCCTTCAGCTTCAGCAGCTTTCCGCCACACTTGAAACGAAGTGTGGTGATAAGGTCTGGATTATCTGTACTGCACAACAGGGCTTGGAAGAAGTGCTCGAAGACTGCCATGTTGACAAGAAGTCTGATGAGTTTGGTAATATCATTGACCGCTTCCCCATAAGGGTTTCTTTGGAGGAGGTCAACTCTACCTATATTACACAGAAACGATTCCTTGAGAAAAATGGCAACGGAACGATTATCTTGAATGACCTGTATAATTCTAAGAAAACTGAAATCATCGACCAGTTCTCGCTGCCTACTGGCTATTACACTTTCGACAGTAAGGAGTCGTTTGAGATAAACTATCCTTTTGTTCCTTATCAGTTTGAACTGATCAAGAAGGTGCTCAGAGCTTTCCGCAGCCTTGAATACGTAGAAACGACTGTCAAGGACAGTGAGCGTTCTATTCTTCGTATTGCATACAATGCTGCTAACACAACAAAAGGCTACGAAATAGGCACCTTTATTCCTTTTGACCTCTTCCTGCCCTCTCTTGGCGTGCTGGCTCATAAAGGCAAAGTAGCCATATCTACCCCCAAAGACGTGGCAGGCAAATACTCTGAGCCAGCCTTTGCCATGCGAGTAGTCAATGCGCTTTTCATGCTCTGTCACATGACCGAGAATGACAAGAATTCGCTGCCTGCCAGCATTGACAATCTGACGACTCTTCTTATTACTAAAATTGGTGAAGACATGAAGTCGCTGCGTGAAAAGGTTCAGGATGTCATCGATTTCTTCATGGAAAGCAACATTCTTAAGAAAGAACGTCCTGAGGGAGCCAGCTACGATATCTACAGTTTCTACACAGAAGAGGAATCAGAGGTGGCCACAACTATCAAGAACACGCCTTCTGGCGGAGATACAGCCATCGCTGAAATGCTGAAGCCCATCATCAACAAATACTGGAGCAACCCTGCCGGTCGCCAAACGTTTGGGGCTACCAATGTGAACATTGGCATGAGCATCTTTGACCTTTTTGCCCAAGGTGGCAGTTACGACTTACTGATTAACATGATGTTCTATGCCGACTCAGACAATCCGGATGCTGTTGCCATGAACAATAATAAGAGGAACCTCATATTCTTCTTGGCTCCACTCTGGAAAAATGACAAGCAACTTCAAAGAGACATCAACTGGTGCTGCCGGTGTAACAACTACCTGAAGGAGCCTGTCACCAGCCCATTGCGAGAAAAGATTAACAACGATTTCAGACTGAAAGCACAGGAGCTGCAGAGAAGCATAGCGAAGAAGATTGAAGCCTATCTTGACAAATGTGAGGTAATCTCTGGCAACGATGTCATCACGAGCAAGTTTGCAGGACACAAGGGTGTCACACGCTACAAATATGCCATCGAGGCACACTTCCGTAATTTCTACAAGTATGCCCATCTGGCTGACGGGCTACCGACATCTGCTGATACGCTAAGGACAAAGATGCTTCGTCCCATTAATCCTGATGAATATACAGGATTACCTCTGTCTGAAGCAGAAAAAGAAGTAGACCGTTATCTGAACGGCATCAGTGGCCGCTACGGACTTGCAGACTTGGTGAACCACTACAAGAGTGCTCCCTACGGATGGAGAGAGGAATCTACCATTCACATCGTCAACGAACTGGTGCGTAGACACAAAAGGGCTTTTGTCTATAAGGGAGGCAGCGTAAAGATAACACCACAGGTTCAGGCCAACATTATTGTTAAGAACAAGGCTGACTTCGAGATAGAGACAGCCGCAGAAATTCCAGCAAGTTTGATTAATGATTTCATACTGTCATGGCGCGAAATCTTTAATGTCCAGACGGTTCCAGGAGGTAGCGACAGTACTCAGCTCTATATGAGTAACAAGGAAAACAACGATTCTTCGCTGAATAAGATTATCGATCGCTATTCTGAAACTTACACAGAGGTATCACGTTATCCGTTCTCTACGGCATACACCAGTGCTATTACACTCTTCAGAGAGTGGCAAAAGGTTGATGGTGAGAAGAACTTCTTTGAGAGTGTGATTGCGAAAAAGCAGGAAGCCAAAGCTGTGATGGACGAATGCAAAGCTGTTCAGGCTTTTGTCAACCAGCAGTTGCCGAAATATAAGGAAATGCTTGCCTTCATCAAAGACAACCAAGCCAACTTCCAGCATCTTGAAGTCGAGGAACAGCCTGTCGTTGAGAAACTTCAGCAGCTCACTGACGACGCCACACCATACTCATCAGGAAAGTTCCCCACCTACCTGAAACTCTACAAGGAGTTAAAGAAGAAGATAGAAGAGGCCATAGAAAAAGCAAAGGAAACGATATCAAGTAATTACAAGGCTGCATATGACCAGTTGTTAGACATCGTAAAGAATAAGGGCATACCAACAACTGTCCTCTCTGACTTGGAGGCAAAAGTTAAAGTCGCTTCTTCAAGTAATGACATTGCAACGCTGTTGATGCGAAGCGACACTTCTTCTTATTTTACAGAACAGATAGGCAAGATCAACAAGGCAAAGAAACCTGAGACTGGTTCAGGCGATGGTGGTGATGACGGCAACGATGACGATGCTGACGGACAGCCTGCACCACGGGTCATTACAAACGTCAAGCTGATGAAGCCTCAGATTCAGATTCTTACCAATAAAGACGAGGTGGAGGCATATTTGCAGTTACTCAGAAAACAACTGTTGGCGCATATTGATAATGGTGAGGATGTAGTTATTTCATAAACAAGAAAACAAAGATGGATACAAGCAGACTTAAGATATTTGCCAGTGAGGCCAGAGAAAAGATCAAAGAAGGTGTTCGCTTTGAACTAAGGAAAAAGGGGTTCGATGAAGAGGGTAATGTGCTCTTTAGCCCTACAAAGATCACTAATGGTACTCTGTTCGACGGCCAGATATTGGAGGAGCATTTCTACGATCAATGGATGGCTCTTCAGGACAGGATTGCTACAAAAGGCATCGATTATGTCTTTGAAGAGACGGCCTATACATGGTTCAACCGTCTGATTGCTCTTCAGATATTGTCCAAAAACCACATTATCAATGAGCCCGTACTGCAATATGTGGACAATGAAGACCACATTCCATACATCATCGACGAAGCAAGAAACGGAAGATGGACAAACATTGACGAAACAAGCAAGGCAAGGGCTTTGACCATCATCAATGATCATACAAAAACAGCCGAGCTGTTCTCTATCCTGATAGCTTCCTACTGTCGCAACACGCCCATCATCAGCAAGTGTTTTGGTGGAATCGCTGAATATACAGAGATTCTGTTGCCCTCAAACATCCTTACAGAGGGAAACTTTATCAGTATGCTTAACGACACGCCATATATCAGCGACGATGACTATGGGAAAACCGAACTGCTTGGGTGGCTCTATCAGTTCTACATTGCAAAAAAGAAAAAGGAAGTCAACGAAAAAACAAAGTGGGAAGCAGACGAGGTGCCTGCTGGCACACAAATTTTCACGCCAAACTGGATTGTGAAATACATGGTGGAAAACACCTTAGGACGTATCTATCTGGATCATGATCCGAATGCTAGTTTTAAGGACAGTTTGAAATATCTGGTAGAGCCATGCGATGGAGAACGGCCTATATATGAATTTGAGGATCTTGAAGACCTGAAATGTGGAGACCTTAGTTGTGGCTCTGGCCATATCCTAAACGAGTTCTTCGATTTACTGCTGTTATGCTATCAAGAGGAGGGTTATGACACCACTACTGCTGTAGAGAGTATCTTCCACCATAATATTGTTGGTGTGGATCTTGACACCAGAGCCAAGCAATTGTCAATCTTTTCTCTCATGCTTAAGGCATGCATCCTTGACAAAGAAAGCTTCAAAGATGCCCATTGCATGCCACGAGTTTTAGATATGCCGAAACCTTACGATGCTACGGCTGCGGGCTGTAGTCTTAAGGATGCCTGCCTTCGCTTTATTGGCGAAAGTAATATCTCGGCCGCCAAAGCACTTGAGGGCTGTTTCGACCTTCTAAAGAATGCTCATGAACTGGGCAGCGTTATGAAGTTCAACCTGAACGAAACTATGGTGGCTTTGCTCCGATCCTGTTTCGATGAATGGGAAGAAAGGGGTATTGATAACTGTTCATCGGAGATACAGGCCCTTTTCCCTGGTGTTGATTTAATTCTTGCATTAAGTGAGAAATACTCTGCAATATGCATGAATCCACCATATATGGGTACAGTACATATGGATGATTTACTTAGATCTTATGTTTACGACAATTACCCTTCTACAAAAGCAGACCTTTACTCTGTTTTCATGGATGTCGCCCTAGCTCAACTTCATGAAAATGCCAAATATGGCATGATTAATATGCAAAATTGGATGTTCATTGGTACATTTGACTCTTTGAGAAACAATCTCATTGACAAAGTCCAAATTGATAGCCTTATTCAGCTTGGTACAAGACTTTTTGACGAGTTGGGAGGAGAAAAGGTTAAGAGTGTCTCTTTTGTTGTGACAAATTCTTCGCCAATTTGCCACGGTTCCTATTATAGACTTGTAAATGGGGCAAATTGTAGTGAGAAACAAGAATTATTCCTTAAAAGAAAGAACGAATATACAAACATTAATCAGGAAATTTTCAAAAAGATTCCCAAAAATAGATTTTGTTACTGGTTTAATGAAAAATCGCTATCTGTCTTTAAGCTTCCAACAATTAGTTCAATAGCAGAACCAAGAGAAGGAATGACTACAGCAGGAAACAATCGTTTTCTTAGATTATGGCATGAAGTAAATTTATCTAAGATTGGATTTGGATTGACTAGATGTGAAGCTATTACTTCTGGAAATAAATGGTTCCCATATGCTAAAGGTGGTGAATCAAGATTATGGTACGGAAATCAAGACTACGTTGTTAATTGGGAAAATGATGGCTTTGAAATTCAGCATAATATTGACACTGAAACAGGCAGGTTGCGCTCTCACAACTACAACTTGGATTATATCTTCAAAGAATGTTTGTCTGCATCTAGAATGAATAATAGCCAGCGCTATTATCCTAAAGGATTTTTATGTGACTCAACAGGAACACCAACTTATTGTTCAGATGGAATTTTAAATGTGTTAGCTGTTGCAAATTGCAAAGTTTCCAAATATTTACTAGACATCTTTAATCCATCCTTAGTAATACAACCAGGAGATATCTCCTCTTTGCCTTATACATCAAATATTGATACGTCAATTGTTAGTAAATGCATTTCAATATCCAAATCCGACTGGGACTCTCACGAAACATCATGGGATTTCGAATCTAATCCTCTTATAGCTCTCCGCAATCAGTTTGGCACAGACGGGAGACAATCCATGTCATTCAAGATAGAGGCACTAATGAAAGATTTCAAGGCTCATTGGGAATATCAGTTCAATAAGCTCCATCAAAATGAAGAAGAACTGAATCGCCAGTTCATTAGCATCTATGGACTCGAAGAAGAACTAACGCCTGATGTGCCGATGGACGAGATTACCATTCTCCAACAAGGCGAGATAAGTATAGAGGACAATCGTATTGAATGGCACGATGATGTACTCATCAAACAATTCATCAGTTATGCTATGGGTTGCTGGATGGGACGCTATCGATTAGACCGTCCTGGCTTAAACATCGCTCACCCCAACCCTACAGAAGAAGAAAAGGCTGCCTACTCTATCTATGGTGAGACCTTTGAGATTGACGATGACGGTATAGTTCCTCTGCTGCCAAGTGACAGCCCCTTTACCGATAATGCCATCAACAGATTGGAAGCTTTTGTCCGCTTAGTATTTGGAGAAAACACATTCAAGGACAACTGGAATTTTATCACCAACTGTCTTGGCAAGACCGAAGACTATCTCTTCAAGCCCAGTGGATTCTGGAAAGATCACAAGGCGATGTACCAGAAAGCACCTATCTATTGGCTGTTCAGCAGCAAGGGTGGCTATTTCAAGTGTCTGGTGTACATGCATCGCATGACACAGTTTACTGCTCGTGACCTTCGCGACAAGTACTTGCTTAAGTACATAGACTATTTGCGAAATATGATGTTGCCCCTGAAGGCAGAGGAGGCTGTACTTGGACGTGACGACAAAAAGAAACTGGCTTATTATGAGAAAGCCTTAAAGGATTGTGAAGAGTATGACCTGCTGCTGAACAATGTGGCACAGAAATATATCACATTCGACCTTGATGATGGCGTCAAGGCCAATTATGCAAAATTTAAAGATGTCTTAGCTGCTATTTGACGATGACAGAAATAGAGAAAATATATTCGTACTTCGAGCGCAACAGCAATCTTCGTGTGCTGTTCATCTTCGACGACCGTATGCTTGCAGACACATTAAAGGATGTAGACTGGGGGCCAGACTACCATTATGAGGTGTTTAATGGTTCGTGGTTTAAGACCAAATATAACATCTATCACGAGTGGGCTGACAAGAAAGTCATCCTGCTCTTCCCTGGCAAAATTACGCCAATGGGCAATCCGAGTGAGATGAAGAAATTTCCCCTGCTGGATGTGCTGGTAGCCAATATGGAATATAAGCCCACCAGCCATGAGCAGTTTATGCAGGAATATGGTATTCCCATGCAATTTGCTGAATATGTGGCCAAGCATGTAGCAAAGCTGGATCAGGTTCAGGTAAAAAAAGTATTGCAAAGCTATTACAATGCCGAAGCTTTTAATACCGATGTGGCCAACAGAGGATTGTTGTCCGTTGCATTAGGACAGGATCATTTACTCGACTGGATAGAGATCATTGTCCGCACTGTCATCATAAGTGATACAAACAAATGCGACTCGTTCTTCCGCAATCTGCAAAAAGACAATGATGTGGCCAATGCTTTTGACAACAAGCTAAAATCGGTGTTTGGAACAGGCATTGCCTATAATAAGGAATTAAGAATGCAAGATGTGGTAGAAGTATTGAAGTATAATACTGTCACACAGACAATAGCAGTGGACTCCCATGATCCGTACAAGTCACTGAAAATTGCTGATGCCGAAAAGCTGGTTTTGGCTAACAGCATTATGGACTATGCTTTGAACAACACTAAACTTTCAGAACCATTTGTCGCAGCTTTAGTCAAGATGGGCAGTCGGGTGCATGAGGAAGAAATAATCCGCATATACGGCATTGAGGCTGACTACCATTATATAGGAAAAGCGATGACCTTCCCAATCATAAAAGCGATTTTAACCAAGATATTACCTGAGGACGCAGATGCCGCACTGACGAAAATATCCCAACTGATGACAAGGATAAGTTTCGACAGAGAGGACACCAAGAAAATCCTTGATTATATTGAAATGGTGGCTTCGCTGAATTTGAGCCTGAAGAGCCTATCAAATCAGTCGTATGGCCGCATAGAGGATTTCATTGCCAGATATTGTGAAGAGCTGTATAAGAGTGACATGTATTATAGGTTAAGCCTGGAAGCCTTCAGTAAAGTGAAATGCTCAGACTCAGAACTTGAGGACATGCTTAAAGCGGTGAAAGACAAATTTGATGCAGATTACATCTATCAGACAAATGTTCTGAACCGCAAGTGGATAGAGACGCTGAAGCAGAATGGAGGATTTCAGACGATAAAGACCCAGTATCTGCAGCAAAATTTCTATCAAGACTTTGTCGCTACGAGCACTGGTAAGACTGTAGTCATCATGATTGACGCTTTGCGGTATGAACTTGCAAAAGAATTGATGCAGAATTTGGCGAAAGACCATAATACAGCAGATATCTATCCAAGTTTGGCAATGGTACCCACAGAGACCAAATACTGCATGTCTGCATTGTTGCCTCATAGTTCCATCTCATTCGACATCAATGGAATAGAAGTCGATGGTAAAATAGTCAACGGCTTGGAGCCTCGCTCGAAATATCTGTCAGATCATGTTGCAAATGCTGAAGTACTGGATTTTGAAAAGGTGATGAAGTTCAAGGATGATGACGGCAGACAATACTTCACTAAGCAGCGGCCTCTGACCTATATACTGCATAAAGCTGTTGATGACCTTTGTCACCCATATCCATCTGCAGAGAATGTGACTTCTACTTGTCGGACTACCATTGAGAACGTACGAATGTTAGTCAGGAAGTTACATAACTCTTGGTATGTCAATAAAGTCATCATTACAAGCGATCATGGCTTTGTGTATAATGACATAAAGATAGAAGGCCCTAATTTGGAAAGTGTTGAAGATGATATCTACGAAAAACAAAAAGGGTCTCGATATTACCTGACAGAGTCTGACAAAGTAAGCGATAAGATTGCCAAATTCCCATTGAACCAAGTTTCTGCTTTCCAAGAACAACTTAAAGTAGGTATCCCATATGGTACCATGCGCCTTAGCGGGCATAGTGGATATAATTTTGCTCATGGAGGAGCTTCGTTGCAGGAAGTCATAATTCCTGTTATAGTCAGTTCTATGGTAAAGGACCCAAATGTACCAATGGTGGGCGTTAATCTGTTTGAAAGGAGCCTCAGTGTAGTATCGAGTATGCTGAAGTTTAACCTGATTCAGAGTGAACCAGTAACAATGGATCACAGAGAGCGAAATATCATGTGTGCATTGTATGATAATGATAAACTCGTTTCTGATACAATCAACATGACATTGTCAAGTAGCGAAGAACTGCCGGCAAAAAGAATTGAACCCGTTATGCTAAGGGTGAGCAACGCTAAATCAGCATTGCTAAAACTTAAAATATTCAATGTCGACAAGGGCAAGAACGTAGACTATCTCAATCCGTTGATCGTTGCCGATGTGACAAATAACACTTTAATTGAAAGAGACGAATTTTAGCTATGGAACTGAAAGACAAAATATTAGAAGCCTTTAACGGCAAGGTGGTCAGAAAAGACCTTGCCAACAAGGTGAAAGGCAATTTGCCTGTACCAACATATGTGCTTGAATATCTTCTGGGACAGTATTGCGCCTGTGATGACGAGAAAGCAATAGAAGAAGGCTTAGAGAAAGTAAAGGCAATAGTGTCTAACAACTATGTCAACAGAGCGCAGGCTGAGGAGATAAAGGCAAAGATAAAAGAAAGAGGCAGATATACTGTAATTGATAAGATATCCGTTGTTCTTAATGATAAACAAGACGTATTTGAAGCCTCATTTGCAAATCTTGGAATCGGCCGCATCCCCATCAATGACAGTGTGGTAAAGAATAACGAGAAACTACTTTCCGACAATGGTGTTTGGAGCATTGTTGTTGTCAACTATTTGACTGGCGACGATGTTAGACTTCGATGGGAAATTCAAAGTTTAAAGCCCATACAGATCTCCAATCTTGACATTGACGACTATATAGCTCAAAGAGAAAAGTTCACGACAGATGAGTGGATTGATCTCCTCATGCATACTGTGGGATTGAATCCTGAGGATATGAATCGTAGAGAAAAATTGATTGTCTTGTCGCGTCTGCTGCCTCATATTGAGAACAATTACAACTTTATGGAACTTGGACCGAAGGGGACAGGAAAGTCGCATGTTTATCAAGAATTTTCTCCATATAGTGTTTTGGTTAGTGGTGGCGATGTCACCTCTGCCCGTTTGTTCGTAAAGATGTCTGGCAACAGGGAAATACTTGGACTGGTGGGTCTATGGGATGTCGTTGCTTGGGATGAATACGAACAGAAGAAAAATCGTTCTATTGATGCCAAACTCGTTGACATCATGCAGAACTACCTGGCTAATAAGAGTTTTAATCGAGGTAAAGGAACTTATGAGGCAATAGCTTCAATGTCGTTTGTTGGCAATACAAAACATACTGTTCCTTATATGCTGAAGAATAGTCACCTCTTTGAGTCAATACCCTCAGATTTCCTTCAGACAGGTGCTTTCCTTGATCGTATACACATGTATAATCCTGGATGGGAAGTCAAAATTCTTAAGAAAAGTTCGTTCAGTTGTGGGTATGGGCTCATTACCGACTATCTCGCAGCCGTATTACATGAATTACGAAATAAGGATTACTCAGCTGACATCAATAAGTATGCTAAGTTTGACGGCTCGCTGTCTGAACGTGATCATCTTGCCATCCGGAAAACTTTCTCTGGGATGATAAAGCTATTGTATCCCAATGAAGTGTTTACGGATGCGGAAGCCTATGAAATCATCAACTTGGCAGCAGAAGGCAGGAAACGAGTCAAAGACCAGTTGTATAAAATTGATGAGACTTTCAGAAATGAGCCAGCACTTTTCAAATACGACAATCTGAAAACAGGTGAAACAGTATCTGTTGAGACATTGGAATTGCTGTGTAATCCAGAGATAACAGTTGATGATATTGACACTAATCCGCAGCAGACAACATTGGAATCATCTGCTGCTTCAAAGCAGGAGCCAAAGCTTTCTTCTAAGCATATAGATGTTAGAGAAAACCAGATGGGGATTAGTTACAAGTCGCTATTTGGTGACTATATGCGTACAGCGAAGAAAATGACCATTATCGATCCATATGTACGCGCCGTATTCCAAATTGACAATCTTGTAGATCTTATCCGTACTTTTGTTGAGTCAACGAAAGAAAATGAAGGTTTGCAAATTGAACTACACACCAATGAGACAGACGAAAAACTTCCTGCCTTGATTGACAATCTTGACCAGATAAAGGATGACTTGGCTAAGTATAATATTGAGTTTTCCTACGCTTTCGATGCAGATCACGACAGGTGCATCAAGTTGGACAACGGTTGGCGTATGGTATTAAGTCGAGGCATTGACATCTTTGAGAAATTCGACAGATTCTCCCTGTCTAATCAGCGACAGGAATTAAGAAGATGTAGAGCTTTCTCTGTAACTTATTTGGAAGAATAAAAATAATCTATATGAGACGCCATAGACGTTTTGAGTTTTTCGTAGGAGAATACCTTAAACATCTGGGATATGAAGTAGAAGTAACTCAGGGTGTTGCAGACTGGGGCATAGATGCTTTTGGCGTAAAAGATGGTATGAAGTATGCTGTCCAAGCTAAAATGTATGGTGACTGCAAAACACGGGTTAATCGCAGAATGATGATGGAACTTTTTGGGGCAATGCACTTTTTCGAATGTCAAGGTGCTATAATGATATATAATGGACGAATCATGACCGATGCTTTGCAGGTAGCAGAGAAGTTAGGCATTCAGGTTGTCTATCTTGACCAGCATGAGATGGATGGTACGTATTCCGATGATTTATTATCGCCACTTGATGAAGTATTCGAAAAAATATGGAATGAGATTTGCCAACTGGAAGGTCGTCAGATTGAAAATGCTCGAGGAACATTGTATCAGATTCCCAGAGTTACAGACGGAGACATTACATATACCAATCAGAGTGGGAAACGGCATAAAGAACCAGTTGACTTGTTTCGTCGCATTGTTGGGCGTATACTACAACATGGCTATGTGGAGCAAAGCCAGTTACGAGGAGAGTTTTCAACTCTTGCATCAGCCTTTATTGCTACAGTTTTCGCCAACATTCCATCCTGTTCAGTTACATCGAATCCTACAACTATAACTATAAAAAGTGAACAGAGATAGGCTTTGGAAAAGTGAGGCAAAAAAGGATGGAAGATGACTGATGGCAGAAACAATGTCAAAAATGTAAAATCGATATTGAAGATAAAATATGCAACTATATTTCACCGAGCAATTAAATCGACAATAATAACGTTATAAATATATGAATGCTGAAGATATACGAAAACTGATAGGTCAGGAGGAATATCTGAACCGC
>OCTX011964116.1_pt1 | contig 14010 bp, 23 predicted proteins | sample 1539691 | NCBI WGS metagenome assembly OCTX01 (sample SAMN02144231, study PRJEB22623) | gut metagenome | biome: sheep rumen | host: Ovis aries | place: New Zealand | reverse complement strand
AGTTAGAGAAGATTCGCCGTAATGGGTACAAATGCTTTTAATATTGCCAATAAAATTATGAAGAATCAGAATATTTGTAGATTACTTAAATATTAGGTGCGGGATCCTTTTGATAAAGAAAAGTATCCTGATATTGATGGATTGGATTTATTAGGAAAACAAATATTAATCGTGCCAAAAGTATTTGATGATAGTACAGAGAAAATGTCTTACATTGTAGCCGTATTTTCTAATTTTATTGTAAATCCATTAAATCCAGATTTTAAAATTTCTACATTACGATTTGATATTGCTTGCCCATATGAAGAATGGATGCTAAGTGAACATTCATTACGCCCTTACCTATTAATGTAGGAAATTGATAATACATTCAATTAGGCGCAGATGGCAGGAATTGGTACTTTATCTTTTGTGCGCGCGGATGCCTTAACTTTAACCCCTTGGATAGGCGGTTATTCGATGGTGTATTAGATTAATGAATTTAACTGATACCGAAGTATTAAAGTTTTTAAAAGGTAGTCCAGTGTTATTAGAAGATGTATGTGCAGTTTATCCTGCAACTTTAGGATAGATTGTTGATTTAGGATATGATAAGTTTTAGACCTATTTATCTGTACTTACATCTACTAAGCCTATTAGAAAAGAAAAAGATAAAGAAATGTAGAAGTTAATGGATGATTTAACAGACTATTAGTTTATATTATTGATGGCAAGTTTAGATCCAACTATTAATACAAATATGAAAGAAGCTTTTATGTTCTTTACTCATGAAGAAATTACTTTTTCTCTAGATCCCCCGAATATATTTATCGGCCCGCTTACTGATAAACGTATTATAACTGAAGAGTTATACTATGATTTATAGCGATTATTACGCAGAATGTATTTTATTGAAGTTGAGGGCGATGAGATTATTATTTATCCAGATGATCCATTACCTACTAAACGGTTAAAACAAAAAATGCGCGAAAATAGGGAGAAAGTACGAAGAGCAAAAGCTAAATAGAATGCCAAAGATGGCACAGACTTAAAATTATCTGATCTTATTGGTAGTATTACTATAAATAATTGCGGCCTAAATATACATAATATTTGGGATATTAGTTATTATGCTTTTCATGACCAACTAAAGCGGATGGGATGGCGTGATTAGTTTAATATAAATAATTCGGCGGCGCTCGCCGGAGCAAAATTGAAGAAGTCGTAGCTTAAGCATTGGATGCGCTCAATTGCTAGCTCCGATAAATCATGATTATTTAGGAGGTAAACTCTTATGGCTGAGAATGTTAATATTTTTGATAGATATGGCATTAAAGAGGTAGCTAATGTGCAGTTTGAAGCGCTAGAAGATGATATTGCTGCTGGCGTTTATAAAGGAGACATTGTGCTATACCTTGATACCTTAAAAGTTTCCACCATTGAGACCACTGCCGAGAATGTCGCAGCCCAGGGTGGTTGGGGCAATCCTCGTCTAGTACAGTGGGACTATGGTAAGGAAATTAATATTACTCTAGAAGATGCTCTAATGTCTCTAGAATCTTTACGTTTCATGTTAGGTGGTGCTATTAAAAAGCCTGCAGCTAATAAACCAGTTATTGTACGTCATACAGAAGAAGTTGTATGTTTAGCTAATGGTGTAGTGCCAAAGCCTCATGATCATTTAACTGATGTAGAATTAACTCCCACAGCTAGTGCTGATCATCCAATTCGTTTAATTAATGTAAGCCAAGGATGGCGTACACAGTTAACAACTGGTAGCATTACTGGTCAGAAGGCTATTAATTTTAGAAATCCAGCAATGATTGGTAAGAATTCTTCTGACCAGCCTATTGACCAGATTACTAAACAAGGCGACCATATTCGTATTTTCTGGGATGAAGTCTTAACAAGCAATGATGGCCAGGAAACTGCTATTGAAGTAACAATTTCTCCTGATACTTTCCCTGGAACTTATAAAGTTGTTGGTGATACCTTTATGCGTTCTCAGGAAACTGGTAAGGATGAACCCTTCCAGTTCGTTATTAACAAGGCTAAGGTACAGAGCAATGTTACTATTACTCTACAGGCTGAAGGCGATCCTTCCACATTTGAAATGACTCTAAACGTATTACGTTCTACTAACGATGCTGGTGAAAACGAAATGATGAAGCTAGTTCGTTACAATATTGCTAGTGGTACTGCGGGTCAGACTGAAGATGACATCGGTTCTATCGCAGAGTAATTTAATTAAATAAATATAATGGGGTTCTCTTATGAGAGCCCCTTTCTTTTTTTAGGTGGTGAGCCTATAATGGATGAATATTTTGGGCATAAGGAGTTGTATGAAGTCATTCTTCGCGCGAAAACTCCTATGCAATTTGGCAGTAGGAAAATTGAATCTGAAGAGCCAGTATTATATTTTAATAATGTAAATATGTCATTATTATCTGAATAGAATAGACCTGTGTTTGCTCGTGGCGGCTGGGCAAATATGCCACGTGTTATATGGGATGAGCGCACAGAAGCTACATTTCAAATGACTGAGGGCGTTATGTCTTCTGTTGGTATGAGTATTCTATTAAGTGCTAATGTTACTACTTAGACTAAAGATGAACCATTATATGTTCCAATGAAAGAAGGCCCTTTTTCATTAGATGTTAATGGCGGTGTTATATTAAAGCATTGGCCTGTTGATCATACTATTAAAAAATCATTTATTTTTGATTATGATCGTGAAGCTGTACAAGAAAAAAAGTACGGAAAATTAATTACAAATAAAGAGGATCCATTAGATCCCGGCCATTTTCTTCCATACGTTCAAATTTTTGATGATAAAAATTTAGAAACTCCCGCAGATAATAGTAGAAAATATGTTATTGATTACTACTATAAATATGAATAGGAAGCTCTAATATACTCAGTATAGAAAGAGCGATTTAATGGATTATTTACTTTAGAAGCTAAATTTTATTCTAAAGATGAAAATGAAGGTTTAAATTATACGAATGTATTATTTATGCCAAAAGTTAGGGTTGTAAGTAATATTAACTTACGACTGGGAGAAAGGGCCGATCCTACTGTTTCTACATTTAATATTGTAGGTTTGCCAGAAACAGTTGGGAATAAGAAAAATTTGATATTGGAAATCATACGTCTATAGGATGATATAGATAGTGATATTTGAGCCACTTTCTTCGGAAAGTGGCTCTTTTTTTATTTTAATGCGGGAAAGGAGATGAAGGATAATGGCAAATTCATTAGAATTATAGGTTTCATTAGGATTGCAAGAAGCATAGAAACAAATTTAGTCTTTGAGAGAAACATTATTAAAATCAGTTCAAATGGATTCTACTGCTTTTAAGACTACTAATGATTTTTTAGAAAAATTAAAAAATAGAGCTGATGAATTAAAAGGAAAAATGGAGAGCGCATTTAAAACCTCTTCTGACTCTAAAAAGTATTTAAAGGATTATGAAAATTTATTAACTAATTTAAAAACTGCAACTGAGAAATTTTCCACTTTTAATTTAGATGACTTTATTTTAACAGATACCGAAAAGAAACAGATAGATGAACTTAGAGATAAAATTAAATAGTTACAACAAGATTTAACAAATCTACGTAAAGGAACTATTGGCAACTTTTTTGATGATTCTACTGTTTAGAATGCTGATAAAGTAAAACATGCAGCGGAAAAATTAGGTTTATCAATAGAAAATTTAACTTTTTCAGGATTATCTTCTACCTTTGAAAAAGAAATGTCAAAAGTAGACAAGTTGATCGAAAAATCTGAAGAAAAATTACAGTCTTTATAGGGACAATTAAATACTTTAAGTACTAATAAAGTTTCTACTATACGTGATGACATTTAGAAAGCTTTTGATGCTGCAACCACTGGTAAATCTTTTAAAACTGATACTACAGATTATTAGGAGTTATTAAAGAATTTTTATAGTGGTTTTGAAAATTATTCTGGACAGAAAACAAATAATATTAAAGCTGGCAGCAATGTACAAGATTTTATTAACTCAGAAGTCGATGCTATTATTAAAGGCTGCGAGCAAATGCGGCAGAGAATACCAGAATATCAAAAATTATAGCAAGAAATATTAAATGCATATAAAACTGCGCCTTCTGCGAATGCTAGCAAAGAAGCCATTCAAAATGTATTAAAGCAATATAATGTTGAAGATTTATTTAAAGATATTGATATTAGTTAGAATTATGCCAAATATTTTGGAGCAATTAAAGCAAGATTTAAGACATTATTTGTTGATACTGGACTAATGGATGAAAGTACCATTAATTAGTTATAGACTAATATGGTTGCTGGAATTTAGCATATTTTTGATAATGCTGACTTAACTACAAATATTAATACTAGTGCTTTTAAATCTTAGGTTTCTAATATATTAAAAAATTCTGGTTTAAACTTAAATTCACAAGAAATTGGCGCAATTACGAATGCCATAGTTAAGGGATTTGATTTATCTGCTTTATTAGATAATACTGATAAAGTAATGGAATAGTATCGTGATAGAGTACAATCTGAAGCTGATACTACTAAATAGACCCTTGATGATTTAAACGAGAAAAAAAAGGAACTAAATGAAGCAGATAATACAGTTAATTCAGATGAAGTTAATAATAAACGCGCGGAAAATTATTAGAAAACTTAGGAAGCAGCATCTGGCGCGGCGAAAGCACTTCATGATGTAGCAGAAGCTCATCAGCAAGAGGCAGCTGCAGCTGCTGGAAATGCAGGAAGCAACGAAGATGCAATAAGAGTACATGAATAGGCTGTTGCAGCAATTCGCGGGCATATCGATTCTTTAACTAATTTAGAAAGGAAATAGAAATCATTAAGTAATATATAGATGGCTGTAGATCGTTGGATGGGATTTTGGCAAGTATTAAATCTAACTAAAACAGCTATTAATGATATGAAAAAACATATCCAAGAATTGGATACCGTTATGACATCTATCGCTGTAGTTACTAATATGTCTCAGGATGATTTATGGGGATAGATTAGTAGATACAGTGAAATTGCACGTCAATATGGCGTAGCTATTAAGGGTGTTTATGAAGTTTCTTAGATTTACTATCAATAGGGTTTACAATCTAATGATGTAATGACATTAACTACAGAAACGCTAAAGATGGCACGTATTGCTGGCCTTGATTACGCTACCGCTGCAGACTATATGACTACAGCTATTCGTGGTTTCAAGCTAGAAATGCAAGATGCTGGTCATGTTACAGACGTATTTAGTGCTTTAGCAGCTACAACTGCTTCTAGTACTGAGGAATTAGCTGTTGCTATTAGTAAAACTGCTGCGTCTGCTGAAGCAGTAGGTTCAAGTTTTGAAGCTACAACTGCTATGATGGCTACAATGATTGCTACAACTCGTGAATCTGCAACCAATATTGGTACTGCTTTAAAGTCTGTTATTTCTCGTTATGGTGAAATGACCGCAGACCCTACTGCATTACGCGACAGCGAAGGCGAAGAAATGAGCTTAAACCGCGTTGACGCAGCGTTATAGACAGTTGGTATTACTATTCATGATACAGCAGGACAATTTAGAGATTTTGATGATGTTTTACTTGAATTAATGGAAAAATGGGATAGCCTAGATTCTCTATCTCAACGCTATATTGCTACATTAATGGCTGGTAATAGACAGCAATCTCGTTTCTTAGCTTTGGTTAGTAATGTTGATGAGTATAGGAAAGCATTATAGACTGCGAATGATGCAGCTGGAACTGGTGATTTATAGACATTAAAAACTCTAGATTCTATTGATGCTAAGATAGAAAGAATGAAAGTTACAATTCAAGAGTTCTATACTAGCTCTGGAATTTAGGATCTATATAAAAATATATTAGATACTATTACTAATGTTGTGAGTGCTGGTAATAGTTTACCTAAAGTATTTGGAAAAATTCCAGGCTTAGCAATTGCTGTAGCTGGATCATTAATTTCAATAGTTAAAAGTGCAGCGACTATAATTCTTAATCATATTTCTAATGGATTAAGTTCAGTTTCTGATAATTTTGCTAATATGATTAGCAAAATGGTTATAGTGGCCTAGGATGGTGGCGCTCAAGCTGGAAAATAGTTTAGTATTTAGTTTAATAATGCTACTCAAACTATGGGCAGTACTTTAAAGAATACTTTAACTGGTTCAATACGCTCTGTTCTATCTACTATTGGTAGTGGTTTATCTTTAATAGGCGGTGGTATAACCTTACAAGGATTATCTAAATATGGTTCAAGTACTAATGCAGATGAAGATAGATCCGCCGGGACTACTACACGTAATGGTGCATTACTTTCAATAGTAGGAAAGACAATCAGTGGTATTGCTATGGGAGGAGCAGGGGGAGCTGCTGTAAGTGGCGGTATTCTTACAGTTCCGGCAGCAATTATTGGCGGTATTACTGGATTAACTTCTGGATTAGTAGAAAATTTTGCTACTTTAACTTCTGCACATGAAATGCTGAATGTTTCTATATCTAGATAGATAGAATTAGCAGATAAAGCCGCATCACAGGCATAGGAAGAAGTAATTCGTGCAAAAGGAGAAGAAAAAGCTTTAAGTCAAGCTTATAATTAGTTAAAAGAACTTGAAGCCGCTCGATATGATTCTATTGAAGCTGAATAGGCTTATAAAGATTAGATGAATCAATTACGAGATTCTTATCCTTCATTAGTAGAAAGTATTGATTAGGCTGGTAATGCTATTATTACTACTAAAACTTTAGAGGAATAGTTGGCCGCAGCGAGATAGAAAACTTCTACTGCTACGATAGGTTCTATAGAAGCAGAACTAAAAAAATTAGAAACCCAAAAGGAAGCTTATAATAGATTATTTGATTTAGGTTTTTCAGAAGATTATAATAATAGTTAGAATGTTATACATGGATGGCTACAAGATCATTATCAAGGATATGATTCTACAGAGAGCCATGCTGGATATGACTATAATTTATTAAAATGGTATGGAGAATAGACGGGTAGAGATTTCACTTCTGTATTAAATTCAGGAGATTCAAAACTCTGGCAGAAAGCAATTTTTACTAATTATATTGATATTTATTAGAAATTGGCACAATCTATGACATCTTCATTAGATGAATTTGGTGGCTATGACAATTTTATTGCTACAAATTTATCTTATTATTTAAATGAAATTGCAAAAGCAACGAATATTTCATTGGATGAATTAACTGAAATAGAAAATTTTGATACTAATTTATTATTTGATTTAAAAGGGGAAAAATTAATTGAATTAATTAAGGTTATTTAGCAACATGCTTCAGAACATATTAATTCTATTACAGAAACCTATGAGAATATAGATAATACTTTACAATATGAAAAGACTAAAAAAGATGTAAATAGTTATTTAGATCAATTAAAAAATTCACCAGATATTATAGAGCAACAATTATATAATTAGATTAAAGATTATAGTTCTTTTATATCATTTGTATTTGATTCTAAGTTTGGTTCTTATATAGACATGAATGCAGGAGATAATACAAAATATCGCAATGAGATTGCTACATGGGTATCTTAGCATCAATCATTAGCTTCTAGTTTAATGCAAGCTGATTATAATTCATATCGTTCTATGATTGATTTTTATAAAGATTTTGAAGGCGTAAAAGGTTCAGTTGTAGATGCTGGATGGAAAGAATAGTTTGAAAAATTACGCAAAGAAGCAACTGATGGATTATCTCAATAGTTAAATAATATTTTTGGTATAAATTCAGAATTATTTAAAAATCTATTTAATGATAAGATAGAAGAAAAAGATGGTGAGTTAACTACTTAGAACATTTCATATTTACGTGCGGGCTTAACTCATTATTAGGATTTGATTAAGGATGGTTAGCACGCAGCGGCTTCTGCATATTTAAATAGTTTAAATTAGGTATTTAATCAAATTGGTGCTTTAGACTCATTTAAATAGACATAGATTGCTCCAATAATTTCTTCTTTAGACTTTACTAATTCAGAATCCCTAACAAAAGCTGCTGAACAATTACAAAGCATGGGCGGTTTTGATGATTTAGTTAATGAATTAAATGATGCCACAACTCGCTTAATGTACAATGTTGGCGCGATGACTCAACGCTTATAGGCTTCTTTGTAGGAAACTATTGAAAATGTTGAGAAGGCGGCAGAGAATGCTGGTAAGGGAGTTAAGTATTCTGAAGCATATAAGAATGCGGCAGATATATTAACTAAATATGATGGAACAGAAGAATTAGTATTTGATGATATATATCAATATAATGAAGCTGTTGGAGGATATTTATTAACTAGAAGAGGACTAGAATTATAGTTATCATAGTAGTCTGCGGATGTTGCAAAAGAAATTGAAGATGCTAAAACATAGGCAAGTACTATGTATAACTTCTTAGATAGTTCATATTTTAATTAGAAATATGTTACTAATTTTGCAGATGAGGATTGGCGTAAATCACAAGTTAGTTCTTTTAAGACAACTTTTGGAATTTCTGAATCTGAGGCTGAAGCATATTTAACTTAGATGCAAGAGATTTATGAAGGATATGATGGCTCTATTGATTGGGATATATATATTCAAGAACAAAAAGATAATTATGAAAAATTAATGCAAGTTAATGAAGATATGTATCAATCTCTTGTAAAGAATTCTATTGGTATTTCTATCGTATCTTTAGACTATACTAAAATTGCTAACGGCGAAGGTAATTATTTAAAGGATACATTAGCTGCATAGCTAAAATAGATTGGACTTAATATTAATAATTATTGGGCTGATTTATTAGAAGGCGATGTTTCTAGTTTAAATCAAGCGTTATCTGAAGCAGGCATTGATGCTCAAGTTTCTTTAGCTGCATAGAAAGCGTCCATTCAAGCAAATGCTGAATAGTATCATACGGCATTAAAAGAATTATTAGATCCCAGTATTACTTCTTTAAGTGAAACTACTACTGCGCTATTAGAAGAATAGGGCTATACTTAGACAGATTTAAAAGATCCAGAAATTTTTAATGAAGTAATCAATAATTTACGTGCTCATATTGGTAGTATGATAGATGGAGTATTATTTACTCTTGAGGACTATAATAAAATTATTGCTGATTCTATAACAACTAATCTTGGAGGGGGGAAAGAAAAAGCAGTAATTGATATGGTATAGGGCGGATTTACTGTTAGTGAATTAGAATCATATGCTAATCAATATAAATTAGAATTATCAGACTTTTTTGATGAAACAACAAATACTTTTACTAACAGTGCTCTTGCAGCTATTTATCATTATAATCCAGAAACAGATACTTTTGAAGCAAATGCAAATGCAAGTGCGGAAGAGATTATAGCTGCACTCGCCAAGGCATTTAATGTAAAATTAGCAGATTTTACAGATTTTGCAATTGAAACTATTGATAGTCAAATTGTTCAACGTGCGAAAGATAATAAAGGAAAATAGATAGCTTCTTAGTTATAGAATTTATCTTCTGCAAAAGTTGGGGATGAAATTAATGTTAGTTCATTAACTTCTGAAATGCAAGCTGCAATTGGAGCGGCTGATGGTATAGTAACTATTAGTAGTGAATATCAACGTGATAATTTATTATTATTGCTTGAAACTTATATTAATAATTACAAAGATGCGGGAAAAGAGGCCTTATAGGCTGTTTATAGAACCATCAATGATAGTATTATTTCTTCTCGTGGAACTAAGGGTGCGAATTTAGAAAATATTATTTAGTCTTCAATTAATTTAGATGATTATAGAAAAGCACTTGCTACAGAATTTGGAGAAAATGGACTATTAGATAAAGATATAGTAAGTGATGAGGCAATTAAACAACGTGCAATAAATAGAGGATATATATATGATGAATATTCTAAACAATTAATTGCAACTCAAGAAGCTTTATCAGATATTGATGCTGAAATTGCAAAGGCTGAAGCGCCGGATTCAGGTGCGACAGAGCAAACTATTCGTACATTAAAATAGAAACGTGAAGCTCTTGTAACTGAATTAAATAGGAACTATGAAAATGAAGCTTTAATTGGAGTTTTAAGTTCTTATGAAAACATAAGTGAATAGGCTTTAAATGATTTTAGAGCGGAATTTGGAAATAATTATGATGAATATTTTGATACGGATGCGTTAGGAAATACATTTATTAAAGATTTTGAAGGGCTTAAAGCTGCAATGGCTAATTATGGGGAAATCTTTGATGAATATATTGCAACTATTGCTGATTCTTATATTGATAATATTTCTAAAGCCGGTTCTTTAGCAACTTCTGGTACTACTAGCCAAGTAGAAATACAAGGATTTTAGTAGGCGTTTGGACAATTATTTAATGGAAAACAAGCTAATTTTGTTTATGACAGTATAATAAATGCTTGGGTATTAGATATTAATGATATGATTCGTATGATTCAAGAATCTGCGAATAAATTAGAATTTGTATCTGAAACTGAGAAGTAGACTTATATATAGAATTAGATAGATGCTTTATTTAAAGATAATTTAGACTTTAGTTAGTTCTTATCTGGGACAGCCACTACAAAAGAATCTAATACTTTAAAAAGTAATTTACAAAAATATTTTATTACTAAGGCTAAAGATTATGGGATTCTTGGCACAAAAGAAGGCTTAAATAAATGGGCACAAGAACAAGTAGATTCTGCATTAGAAACTCTATCAAAAGGTGGTTCAGATGCAATTGAAGAATTAAAGCGTATTAAACCAGAAGCAACTGCTGAAGAATTACAAGCTGCATATGAAGCTTAGATTGCTCCTATTAAAGCCGCTGCGGAATTAGTAGACTCATTAGAGGTTGGTTCATTTGTTGCAACAGAGAATATTGAAGCTTTAACTGAAGCTGGTTTTACAATTGAAAGTAATGTGGTAGTAAAAACCGCGGAAAATCTAGTTGATGCTTATAAATCTTTATATAATTAGATGGCAGCGACTGGTGAGGCTACAATTTCTAGTCTTAATACATTATATGCCACTATGCTTGATGCGGCGGATTAGCAAAATATAGATGCTATTGAAGTTTTACAAAATGCTACTGGATTAACTTATAGTTCTTTAGGAGAAATACTTTCTCGTTAGAATATTAAATTGGAAGATGTAATGTCCAATCAATAGCAATATGGAATTTAGACAACTAATTTTGGAAAAATTATCGTTGCTAATTGGACAGCATTCGCAAAAGAAGTATTCGGCGCAGACGATATCGATGCAATTCGTAATAATCCAGAATATTTGAGTGCATTTAAAACATATAATGATAGTTTAATTGAATTAAATAAAACAATTGAGGATGATATTGCTGATGAAATTAGTTAGCTTTCTTCAGCAAAACGTGGCGACTGGTTGAATTTAACTAATTTATATGTTGCATTTGAAAGAGCTATACAAAAAACTATTGATGAAACAGATTTTTCAGAATTTAATAGTAATATACCAAATTTAGGGCGTCGTGCGATAGTTTCTTCTGAAACAATGCAAAAAGCATTTGGAGATAATTTTGCTTGGGATGACTATGGTACTATTTATGGAAAAACTTTTACTGCTAAATAGTTAAATGCTCAAGTTAGCTCTAATGTAGGTATGAGTTTTGCATAGATTGATGAAAATGGCATTCCAGTAAAAGATATTGATGCCTATGCTAATGAATTAATTTAGAAATCAATAAACTTATTTGGCAAAGTCACTGCAGCGACAATTAAATATATTGATTCAACTGAACGTAATTTATTAATAGATATAAATGATTTTGCTAATGATCTGGAAGATGCTGAAGTATGGAATAAACAAGATACTCGATCCATTTTAGCTCATGAAAGAGAGGCTGAAACTAGTTATGGCAGATCATTATATGCAAGATTACATTTATTTGGTGCTTCATTTGAAAATGGTATTCTTAAAATTAGTGAAGAAGCTAACCTATTAGGTGTAGCTGAAACTATTTCTGAAATAGCTCATTCTACAGGTATAGATTTAGGTGCTGATTTAGCAGAGATTGAAGACACTATTCATTCTATTTTACAATCTTATACAGATGCTATTGTTAAAGGTATTTCTGGCGGCTTAACTAATGCAGAAGCTTTAGATTTACAAGAAAAAGCATTTGATATGGGGCTTGGAGAACTATCTTTTGATGAAACTGCAGAAGGATTAAAATTAGCATAGAATTCTGCTATTGAATTATATGATAGATTAAAATTAATAGATGGATTACAAGGAAGATTAGTTTTTGATGCTTTAAATAAATCATTATAGGAATCTAATGAACATTATTAGAATATATCAGACATCGCAAATCGTATTGCTTGGATTGAAGATGAATCTCATCCCGAGCGCGCGGAATAGTATCGTCAAGAATTAGAACTAGCAAAAGAAATTTATGCTGTACGTTCTACATCTGAAGATTCTTCATTTAATTTTATGTCGAATGCTATTCCAAGCGGTTAGAATAATCCAATTAATTATTATAAGAATTGGGCTTCCGCTATTCGTACTTTTAATGATGCATTAAAGAACAAGGGCTCTTATACAAAAGATGGTAAGACCTATAAATCTGGATTTGTAGATTATGACTATTGGTATAATCTTGTGACTGAAATGAACAATATTGCCGCTTTAGGCGGAAATATTGAATTTGCTGGAGAAACCTTAGATGGTTCTTTGGAAGCAGCTTCTAAACTAATTTAGAAAGGTGCCGCCTCATTAGTAGCAACTAATACTGGTGATATTAAAGTCGCATTAAGTGGAATGTCTCTTGATTTTGAAGCTGGAGCTAATAATTTTTCATCTGGTGTTACTGATGGCATTCAAGCTATGGCAAAATCATAGATCGAAATGCTAGATGGAATGATTCAATTATTAGAAACAGTTGTAGCAATGGAAAAATTAGGTGATATCACTGGAGAAAATGATACCATTGATATTTCTGATCTATTTCCTAGCATAGACTGGAAAGATGGCAAAAATCATATTATAGAAAATGAACAGGCTATTAATTGGATTAATAATGAAGTATTAACTGCTGATGCAGATAGCGAGCTTGGAAAATTTATAGATAATGCTCTACTTAATAATCGTACTGTACGCGATACTCTAAAGGCTGCAGTAACTGAAAGTGAGGGTATTAATGAAGAAACGGCCGCGGCACTTTCTAGTTTATTAAATTCATTATGGCAAATGTATATATCTAATGATTATAATCTTAATGATCCATATAATTCTTTATAGTAGATTGCAAATGCATCTAATTTAGATATGGTTATTCCTATGGGAGATGCCAAAGTAATTATAGAAAGGGGCGCCATGATTGTCGAAGAAAAAGATAAGAATGGTGAAGCTGTATGGAAAGATGTATAGGGTAATACATATAAAGATTAGGACGAAGCATTTGCTGCTGCTATGATGAGTGCTTAGGGTATTGATACAAAAGCAAAAGATTATAAATATAATGCAGGAACTAAGACAGCTACTGGTACTTTAACTATTGATAATAATACAGTTACTGTAACCCGCCTTTCAAATGGAAGTATGTCCTTTGTAGATACTGAAGGTAATACTGGAACTACATTAAATGAATATATTGAAACTATTATAGCAAAATAGCCAGAAGAAGTTTAGGCTCAAAAGCGTATATAGCTATAGTTATAGACTGGCGCAATAACACTTGACTCAGTATCTTATCGCGCGATAAATGAAAAACTTCGTCAAGAGCTAGAAACAGCTTTTTCTAATGGCGATACTATAACAATTAATAGAATCATTGAAGAACATGCAGAGTTTAAATCATTAAAAGGAAAAACTGCAGAAGAACAAGCAAAAATATTAGGTTTAGAATTAAAGACATAGATTATAAATATTGAAGCAAATACTATAAATGCTACCGGCCCGATTGAAGAATTACAAGAAGCATTAGATAAATTACAAGATAAAACAATTACTATAACTACAGTTGAAAAAACTATTTCTGATG
>OCTX012210147.1_pt1 | contig 14011 bp, 11 predicted proteins | sample 1539691 | NCBI WGS metagenome assembly OCTX01 (sample SAMN02144231, study PRJEB22623) | gut metagenome | biome: sheep rumen | host: Ovis aries | place: New Zealand | reverse complement strand
CAATACTTTGAATGAAATATGTGATAAGCTCGGCCTGGACTTCAATCCGGAACCGTACGACCCTTATCGGGCCAAAAATCAATTCAAAATAATAAATATTCGTACTGCAAGTGGTCACAGAAAAATGAGCCGGATCCCGACAGACCTATGCGATTCATATCCTGAAAGAACAGAAAAAGTATGGACTATTGCGTAGCTTGGAACTTATTTCACAGTATTCAATAATGAGGTCGATTCATAATGAATATTAATCAAGTAGCCGCAGATTTGGAGATGATCGGATGTACAGTGCGAAACCTCTCTATCACCAATGATCTGATCAGCATTCGAGACGATGACGAACTACATTTGGATTTAGATATAATTCCCGCTTATGAAGGCATCGTTGAACAGGAACATCGTGGAAGAGTAATTCTGAATTTGTACATTGACGCTGAGAGAAAAGAAAAAACAAATCAAAAAGTTGAAATCTCGGTAACATTTGAAGCCCTTTTCAGATCCACAGGTTCAATGGAACAAAAGGCTTTTCTTGAACTGCTGATCATAAATGGCGCCACTGCACTTTATTCAATCGCACGTGGAAAAATGGAAGCAATATCTGCCTCCGTTTTCCTGGATGGTAAAATTGTTCTGCCTTTTGTCAATATCATTCAGTTTTATCATGAGAAACATAAGGACTCAAATAGTCATGAAGATATGATTATTGAAAAGTCTGCTGATGATTAATTGAGACAGACCCTTGGGCTGTCAATTCCGAGCACGACCTCGAACTTCTGGCGGTGGGCCTGGAAGCTGCCACAGTCCTTTCCGATGAACTCGATCGCAATGCCACTTTAAGGGAACAGCCCCGTCCTCTCACTTCATGGCCTCAAATTTTGAAAGAAGTATTTTCAAAGAGACATATAAGGAGCCGCAGGAATCTTCCTGCGGCTCCTTACTTCTCACACAACTCCCTCACTTGTTTTTCCCACAGCACTTTTTGTACTTCTTGCCTGAACCGCACGGACAAGGGTCATTCGGATATATTTTTGTGGCATTGACCACAGTCGGCGCATGCTTGAGATTTCCGATATAAGAAGGGTGTTCCGGATCGAACATTCCCCCAAAGCGGATTTCCCCGCCTTTGAAATCATCTTCACTGTATTCTTCCAGATATAATTTCTTGATTTTCTCACTCAGTCCGATAAATACCTTTGCCTTTACCTGATTGCCTTTCGCAGAGTAATACGCCTCCGCCCGCATGTAAATATCTTCGTATCGCTCTTCTGCCGGCAGCCCTTCCGGAAGACAATCCGTGAGAACCTTCCCGGCTTTCTCCAGATCTCCCCGGTCCATCAGCGCCATTACGTAATAATTCGCACAGTGCGGATCTTTCGGACGCTCAGAAAGCCATGCTTCAAACCATTTGTCCGCCTCCCCTTTTTTGCCAGAGCGCTCCAGACAATCACCGATGCCACCCCGGATAGAGGCGTCTTCGTCTTTTTCCCACGCGAATGTCTGAAGGATCTCCCCCAAAACACGCACTCCTTCCTCATAGCGTCCCGCATTAAGAAAAGCCATATCCGCGTCCGTCACGGAGTTATAGATATCCATACGATATTCCGTTCTCTCATCGATCTGACCGGGCGTAAGGCGCTGCAGCCCGTCCTCCGTCTCCCGCGTGTAGTTGTCATCGATATACGCCTTCAGCTTAGGCCAGACCTCTAAGAAGGCATCGGCAGCTTCATCAGACGCGTTTTCCTCCATGACCAGTTCTTCAAACTCATACAACAGCTCTGAAATAGTACGTTCTCTCCCCGTCTCGATATCAATCACGCTGTCTTCATTAAAGTCCTCCCGAACCGCCTCCTCAACAAATGCGCGGTACCTTTCCTCACTATGCGGCTTATTGTATTTCACGATCTCGAAAATCTCATTTACAAGCGCCGTCGCGAGCTTCACCTTCGCCAGTTTTCTGATATATCCCTTTTTCTGCAGCGCAATATAGGCTTTCTCTACAAACGCCGGGCTCTTCGTCTCTATCTGATGCTCTGTGATCCGCAATACGAGCCTTCCAAAACGAGGGTTTGACTCCTCCCCAATCTTTTCGTAGTCCTCGTCAAAGTATTCCTCCGAGAAGTCCAGTTCGTCCTCGTCCTTAAGAAGCCCTTCCAACACATCAGCTCCAGATCCGTACTGCCTTCCAGATCTGCTCTTTTTCTTACCCGGGGCATTGTTCTCTTCGTCCTCCCAATCAGGATACTGCTCTGCCGCGCCAATTGACTCCAGTACCTCTGGCCGGATGTTGCCGGACTTGTTTTCCGCCTCCAGCACTTCCATCTGAAACGTCCAGTTATCTCCAAAATCATAGATAAACAGAAACTTCTTCCCAGTCTTCAGACCGAGCTTGTAGAGCTTTTCCTTCGTTGACGCCTTGCCTCCCCTGTCAGAGCCGGAAATATGTGCATTTCGTGAGTGTGCATTATTATCCATACAGAAATGATACATATGATCCCTGTCAAAATCCAGAGACCGCAGCATAACCTCGCACAGATCATCCAAAGATGCGGATCCTCCGATCCGTATCGTGCGGATTACTTCCTGCTCAGGCACATGCATTCCGCCAACCAGTTCACTTTTGATCGTATATATCATTTTTCAACACTCCTTCTTGAATTAGCTCACAATACCCCAAACAGCCCCGTCAGATCCGTCTCTCGAAGGATCCTCTCACTGGGCTGTTCGGCGTTCCTGAGCATACTCTCCACCTTGTTCTCAAGGGCTACGTCGATGAAGCGGTCGACGTCTATCCCCCTCAGATGGAAGAAATAAAACGGGTTTTCATCAAAGCGGACGCCGATCCCGTACATAGCCGCCGCAACATGTTTGCACATTAGTGCCCAATCCGGACAGGTGCAGTTAAAACTGATCTCACGAGGAGAAGGAAACAGCCCGTTCTCTCCCGTAAACAGGTCCCGGAGTTCATCAGGGAACTCTCCGTTGATCAGCTTGTCGATCGTCTGTATTTTACGCCCGCAGCGGGCTATGATCTCCTGACACTTTTCCTCCGACAGGGGACTGATTCGAATGTCCACTTTGTAGGGCACCTTCCGGCTTCCCTGCACACGCGCCTCGACACGTCCGCCGCGAATCTTCAGATCCACCACTGTCCCGGAGCGAAAATAGCGCCGCCCCCGCTCCAGTCTGCTCGCGTAATCGGCATACTTTTCAAGATTAGCGCACCACGCCTGCCCCCACCAGCTCTCGCAGATCTGTCTGCTTCCTCTGTGCGGCATGACGGGCTCGTAATCCCGTCCTTTTTTCTGCGCATCCCGAACACTCTCCTGTGCTTTCCGGCGCAGAACCTCCACTGCCGGCTGCGAAAAACTCGTATATGTATTCCAATATCTGCCCATCTAATTTACCTCGGATCTTTTCACCTGCTTTCATGCAAGCCTTTCTCAGATCTTCTCACTTCTTTTGCGCAGACCTTTATCATATCTTCAGCCTCAGAAGTTCCATTAGCTCCCGGTCTCCCAGTTCCGTGATCCAGGCCTCGCCTCCGGCACCGATTACGTTCTCCGCCAGCTCTTTTTTGCTGTTGATCAAAGTATCGATACGCTCCTCGATTGTCCCCGTACATACCATTTTATGGACCACAACATCTTTGGTCTGGCCGATTCTGAATGCGCGGTCCGTCGCCTGATTCTCGACGGCCGGATTCCACCAGCGGTCAAAATGGATGACATGGTTGGCTCCGGTCAGATTAAGTCCGGTCCCGCCGGCCTTGACAGACAAGACCATAAAGGGAACATAGTCCTCGCCGTTAAAGGCGTCTGCCATCTCCTGCCGGCGCTTTACTCTCGTCCCGCCATGCAGAACGAGACCCTTGGCATGAAAGATCTGTTCCAGAAATTCCGCCAAAGGCTCCGTGATCTCTCTGTATTGCGTAAATACAAGGACACGCTCTCTCTTTTCATAGATCGTCTCACAAATCTCGCGGAGCATGGCAAATTTACCGCTCTCCTTCGGATCGTAAGTCTCCTGCCCCAGAAACTGATCCGGATGGTTGCAGATCTGCTTGAGCTTAGTGATGGCAGAAAGAACAATCCCGCGGCGCTGCATTCCTTCCACTTCCGAAATTGCCTTCTCCAGCTCGCTTACCTGCTTGCGGTAGAGCACGATCTGCTTCGCTGACAGATCCGTATAGTCAATAGTTTCCAGCTTGTCCGGAAGATCCGCAATGATGGACTTGTCCGTCTTGACGCGGCGCAGAATGAAGGGCGAGACCATGTTTTTGAGTTTTTGATAACCCTCCGGATTCTTCTCCAATTGCTTGACAAATACATTGAACTCATCCGAACTCCCGAGCAGCCCCTTGTTCAAAAAATCAAACAGCGACCACAGATTCGTCAGATCATTTTCAATCGGCGTGCCGGTCATGGCAACGCGCTGGTCTGCCTGCAGTTTTTTGATGGCTCTGGTCTGCTTTGTTCCCGGATTCTTGATAGCTTGCGCCTCATCGAGGATTACGGCACTCCAGCGCTGCTCCTGCAGCACAGCCAGCCTGTTTACCATTCCGTAGGTTGTGATGGTAAGAAAAGGCGGCGAAGAAGCCAGCTTCTTCATGGCTGCCGAAGTCATCCCGTGCAGGATCTGCAATTCTATGGCGGGCGCAAAGCGCTCCGCCTCCTTCTTCCAGTTCCCAAGGAGCGAAGCCGGGACAATCAACAATACCCGCGCCTCCGGATCAGACCTCCGCATATCATCAAGCCACGTAAGGACCTGCAATGTTTTGCCAAGACCCATATCGTCTGCCAGGCACGCTCCGAACCCCATTTCCTGCATGTAGGAGAGCCAGTGAAATCCCGTCTTCTGATAGGGACGAAGAGTGGCTTTTACTGTTGCCGGAACACGGCGGCCGCGCATTCCCGCCGGCTGCCGCAGCTTTGCGAACATCGTCCCGAGCCACTTCCCGTTCGTTACCAGCGGTCCGACGTCAATGTCCTGCGTTTTGCCAATGCCCGTCTCCATGCGGAGCGCCTGCAAAAGCGTCACGGATCCCTCGTACTTCTCCATAGAATCGAGCATTGCCCTGAGCCGGGCGTGATCTACAACGACCCATTTTCCCTTAAGTAACGCCAGTCCTTCCGTCTGTGCGAGGAGTTTTCTGATCTCCGCGCCCGTGAGGGCGACTCCGTCAACAGTCAGTTCCGGCTTCATGGAGACTAACGCGTCAAAGCCCAGCATCGACGGCTTCTCTTCCCCCAGCCTGACCTGCATGGCAACCTGCCCGCTGCCGCGCTTCCACCAGTTCGGGACCCTGAACAGAATACCGGCAGCTTCTATGGCCTCTGCATCCCGGAGAAGCGCGTACGCCTCTGCCGCAGTCAGCCCAAGAGGGTGAAAGAGCTCTCCCGATTCCATGAACTCACCGATCAGTGCAGACGCTTCTGCCGCGCTGTTCAGGCAGGAGAGAAGCTCGACAAGCTTCCCTCGCTCGTGTTCGTATTCCGTCAGCGCATAGGAAAGCGGCATATGCCGCACCATCCCCTGATTGTCCCGGGTAGCGTAAGTTGAAAGGAAAGCAAAAGGATATCCACCTTCTTCCTGCTTATTCTCAACAAGGTGAAAGAATATGCGCTCCGGAACGCGCAGCTGCTGGCTCTTCTCCGTCAGATACAGCTGCACCGTCCCCTCATAAGCCGCAATTTCGGCGGCAAAGACCTCCTTCAGTTTTCGGAACATTCCATCGATCCATGCAGCCGTAATATATTCCGTTCCGATCCCGAACGGCACCGACAGAAGAAGCTCTTCACAGACTTCCTCTGACGGACGCACCTCCACTTCCTCCCGGGCGATCTCCAACTCAGGAATATCCGTGAGCGCCTTGACAAAAGCTCCCGCCACCTGACGAAGAAACGCGACTGACGCAGTATCCTGTGCTCTTTTTTGCGCAAATCCCATGTCAAATACTGTCTTTAGCGGCTCTTTGCACAGGCGCTCCTGCAGCGATTTTTCATAAGGGTCCTTCGGCTTTCCGGCCGCGCGGTCCACCGCAAAACCGCTCTTTTTAAAGATGACCTGGAGCCGTCCGCCGCCGGAAGCCGCTGCCAGCTTCGAAGCTTTGCTTTTGGCGGTTTCGCTGCTCCCTGTATTAATCTTATTTACTGAAGCTTTCTTTACTGAAGCATCCTGCTTTTTTATCTGCCCCAATGTCATTATACAACTCCCTCATACAGCACTTTGTCGCCGACATGCACCTGCCGCACTCCGGTTTCCTTCCTCACTTGTTTTTCCCGCAGCACTTTTTATACTTCTTGCCCGAACCGCACGGACAAGGATCATTCGGGTAAATCTTCGCGGCATTGACTACATTTGGTGCATGCTTTAAATTCCTGATATAATAAGGATTTTCCGGATCAAATATTCCTCCAAAGCGGATTTCTCCGTCTCCGAAATCCTCTTCCCTATATTCTCCGAGATATGATTCCTCGATTTTCTTACGCAGTGCGGAAAATTTCTCTTTCTCTTCCCCATCACCTTTTGCAGCGTAAAACTCCTCCGCCCGCATGTAAATCTCTTCGTATCTCTCTTCTGCCGGCAGCCCATCCGGAAGACAATCCTTGAGGACCTTCTCTGCCTTCTCAAGATCCCCCCGGTCCGCCAACACCATAACGTAATAGTTCACACAGCTCGGATCCTTCGGGCGCTCAGAAAGCCAGTCTTCGAACCACCTGTCAGCCTCCTCTTTTTTGCCCGAACGCTCCAGGCATTCGCCGATACCTCCTCGAACAGAAGCGTCTTCCTCTCCTTCCCACGCAAAAGTCTCCAGGATTTCTTTTAAGACATTTACGCCTTCCTCATAGCGTCCTGCATTGACGAGGGCCATGTCCGCATCCATGATCGAATTAAAAAGTTCCATGCGGAACTCCGTCCTCTCATCGATCTCGCTGATCGTACAGCGTTGCAGCCCATCCTCCGTCTCCCGCGTGTAGTTGTCATCAATATACGCCTTCAACATAGGCCAGACTTTCAGGAAAACCACAGCAGCCTCGTCTGCCCCATTTTCGTCCATGACCAGATCTTCAAAATCATATAAATGATCCGCTATGGTATGTTCTCTCCCCGTCTCGATGTCGATCACACTGCCTTCGTCATATTTCTCCCGAACTGCCTCGTCAACAAATGAACGGTACCTCTCCTCACTGTGCGGCTTATTATATTTCATGATTTCAAAAATCTCATTTATAAGCGCAGTCGCGAGCTTCACCTTAGCCAGTTTGCGGATGTATCCTTTTTTCTGCAGCGCGACATAAGCTTCCCCGACAAACGCCGGTTTTTTCGTCTCGATCTGATGCTCCGTGATCCGTAACACGATTCTGCCCAGGCGCGGATTTGACCCATCATTATCCTCTGCGCCATCGTCAAAATATTCTTCCGAAAGATCCAATTCGTCCTCCTCGAGGAGACCTTTCATCACGTCAGCCCCTGATCCAAAATGCCCGGCAAACTCACTCCCATTCTTTCTTGAGAAACCGCTCTCTTCCTCTTCCCAATCCGGATACTGCTCTACCGTGCCAATTGACTCCAGCACCTCCGGCCGGATATTCCCCGACTTATTATCCGCAGTCAGCACTTCCATCTGAAAAGTCCAGTCATCTCCAAAATCATAGGTAAAAAGGAACTGCTTCCCTTTCTTCAGTCCAAGCTTGTAGAGTTTTTCCTTTGTTGACGCCTTACCTCTCCTATCAGCCCCGGAGACATAAGCATTTCCAGAATACGGCTTGTTGTCCATGCAAAACTGATACATATGATCCCTGTCAAAATCCAAAGAACGCAGCATGATCTCACAAAGATCATCCAACGTTGCGGATCCACCGATACGGATCGTGCGAGTTACTTCATGCTCCGGTTTATACATTCCACCGATCAGATCACTTTTGATTGTATATATCATTTTTCAATGCTCCTTCATCTTCAAATGCACTGCCCTGCGTATCAGTTTCTCCCATTGACCTGAACGATATATCGTATTGTTTTGCTTTCATAGCCTCAGATTTTGAACAAAGGGTTTTCAAAGAGTCATATGTGAAGCCACAAAACATACGATATATCATTTTCCAAGGCCGTCCTAATGCGAAAAACGCGTCACCCATTAAGTGGTCCTGCTGATCCAATACTATTACAGCAGGCTGAAATTCGTCGAATTATCCCTGTGCCACCCCAAACTCTTTGCCCAGGCAAGGAGCTCCTTCTTCTCGTATTTAGCATTCTCTTTCTCGTCCGGATCCATCCCTTTCAGTTCGGGATGGATCTTTTCCAGGAAATTCGCGAATCCGCCCAAACCGCCGACATCGTCGATCAGCATCTCGCCGTCTCTGGAGATCATAACGGGGCGATACACCTCCCTGCACTTCACATTTGCCTGATCAAGCTCCGCCTGTGTGATCCGTCCCGATTCTACCAGATCCGGGCAGTTGGCGCTGGCAGTGATGCGAACCTCCCAATCATCACCGAAATCATAGTTGTAGAGAAGTACATCCGTCACAGGCGGCGTCATTACCTGCACCTGCGGCGCGTCGATCTTCTTTTTTATGATAGACTGTACGTGCTGATTCACCGCCTGGCAGACATCTTCCCCGGAATACGCGATCTGACTGTCAATAAGTGCGCGCTCTCCTTCGGAACAATTCTCCGGCAGTTCCATCTTTCCGATGGCCAATACGGCTCTGATCGGCAGCCTTTCCAGGAGCGCTCTTGGATTACGATCAAACAAAAGCCGCAGTCCTTCCGCCGGCACCGCATCAAACTTCACGACTTCAACCCGATAGGGTACATCATCTCCATGCCAGGGTTTTGGCTCTTGCCGCTTATTCCCTTCATAGTCATAAACAGGAAGCACATTGCAAACATGCTCTTCTTCGTCATATTTTTTTGAAACAGGATCGTAGGTCCTGGTATACACGACATAGTATTCCCTGTTCCTGTCAAGCTTTCTCATATCCTCCCGGCAGGATATGATCCCCTCGCCATGGCACTGGGACATATACGGCCCGGTATATTTTTTCCGAAGCCAGTTCTTGAAACTGCCGCCGCTATAATCATCCGCCCAGAATTCATCCTCATCATCCATAAGCGGCGAACGGAACAGTAACCCCACAAGGCGGCTCCACATGGAAGCAGTATGATCTGTCAAAATACCGAACCTCTCGTCCGGCAATTCAAACTGATGCAAATGGGAATTCTGCCACCCGAAAGCCCTCTGGATCACATAATGCAGCGCATACAGCGGAATATCTTCCGGTACGATAACGTCTCTGCTGATACAATCGCCATGTTCCAGCTTTCCGTACTTTCTGAATACCTCTACCTCATCATCATTCCTATAATCACTGTATACCTCCATATGCAGCCGAATGACGTTCGCCGGCTCCGGAGGCAGCCTGTCACCCGCAATCTGCTCCAGATCTTTTTCGTTCCTGTCCCTTAACGCCCCGGGGAACTTCCCTGTAGCATATCGCAATAATTCCAGCCTGTCCTTTTCCTCTTCTGACAGACTCTTTTTTGCCAGAAGCATGTCAAGCTCCCGTTCTTCCTTATCCCTCTTCCGGTCCAAAGCCTCCAGAATCATGCGAAATTCCTTCCACTCTTCCGATATCTCCTCCGTCATTTGTGCAGATTCTTCGTCCATCATCTCTTCCATATCGTCCCACGTAAACCTGCGCGGCCTGTGATAAGCTTCCGTATAGGACATCCTGATATCCTTCTGCCACTCATTGACAATCTTCTTCTGTTCTGCCATCCTGTCTCCCTTCCAGGCAGCAGGGACATCCACTTTTCCAAACGCACGCCCTGCCTGCCGCTCCAGCTGCTGCTTCTCATATGCGCGGTACTCTCTCACATCCCGTGTGTGCTCCGACGGATCAAGGGTGTGGTCAATTTTGTCTTCATAGGGCAATGCCGTTGACACCGTCGCAACGGAAACGCCCAGATCATGAGCAATCTCCTTAATACTCATCCCCTTCTTCCGAAGCCGGACTGCAATTTCCGTGATCGGAGATTCCATTCTTTCCATTGTGATCAGAATCTTCCTTACTTTGTTCCGGTTGATGCCAAACTTAAGCGCCGTATCGCGAATAGACCCCATCGGCTCCTGCGGCGTTATGGTACTGTCATAATAGTCGGCAACCTCCGCCATAAATCCCCTGTCCTTATCAGAAATCGGCATATAATTTTCCTCGTTTCGTTTTGTGGTCAGACATGTCTTGAGTAAATTATAGCTGTTCGTGTGGCCTGTATCAATTGTGTGTGCCAATTTTCACAGTTAGACATGGTGGGGATAAAAACAGGAGCCGACTTGGTTGTCGACTCCTTGATGTTCGCTGTCATTAAGTATCATCGATATGCGATTTTAAACAATCTTATTGAATCATTGTTGCGATATACTCCCTCAGCCCTTCTTCTGTTGCAATACTGTACTTCTGATTCACCGCCATAAAGTACCTCTTAATACTCTCCTTTGGGATAATTTCATGTGACGGTATTCCATCATCATATCCTTTTCGTGCGATAAGCCATGGCTTCTCCTTATGAGTAATCCTTTCAAGTGTTTTACCACCATACATCCCGAAAGTTTTTAGGACCAAATCAATTACACCCTTTTCTTCACTAGTCAGTACTTCTTTGCTTCCTCCAACGATCGCAAATCTGGGATCATCAATTGGATTATATTTGAACTCTTTAAATAAATTGTAGATTTCTTCGTAGACTGGACCATGAACCCATGCTCTACAATCTTCCATGAATACAGGCTGATCATATAATGCGCTATAAATCCCCTGAATAAAATACAATAGCTTCTGCAACATAAGCGGTGTGACCTCTTCCAATGTTGCAAATATATATGCAACCACAGAAAGCAATTTATCCGAAATAGAGAAGAGGTTTTCTAATGATGTAGCTGCTTCCATAGCTTTATTAAAAGCAGCTTCTCCAACCTTTTCCCTGTTTTCAATCAATAATTTTTTCATAAATCTGGGAGATGCCAACGCAGCTTTAATAATATCTGAATACTCCTTTGACGGAACCTGGCCTGCCAGGTATCTCGTTATTGTTATTTCACCAAACCCTAACGCATATGATGCCGGGGCTTTCCCTATTTTATAAAGCCTAAGCAGTCTTTCAATATCCTCTACAGACACGATGCCTTCCGTTTCCCTGTATTGTTCATCGATTTCTTTAATATTCTTATCAATCAATCCAGGAAGATTCATTTCCGCACCGCATTCATTGCAGATCGCAGTTGTAATTGAGAAGATGTACTCACGTCCCTTAATTGTTTTTGGCATCATCTTCTTTTTTAGCGCATACTCCGTTTCCCGTCTGCACTCAATGCAGAACCCCACTCTCCTTTCGCTGTTCATTTTTCTCCTCCTCAACATCTACTCTTTTTCAATAAATCTATTTAAAATAGTATGTAAGTGGGTGTTTTTGTTCATGGAAAGAGACCACTATCACATACTTATTTTCCAGTTTGTTAAACTTGATATATAATCCAACGACCTTCTCAACACCGCTGAATCTTCCTATCAGATTAACATTCTTGCCAAATATCCAAAGTATCTCATGTTCTTGTCCAATATGTGTATTTTGCCTGACTTCAGAAAAATCATCTGCTTCTAAACTCAGTAGTACTGCTTTAGCGTCCGCTTCATCGATGATATAATCACTGAACAAATCGAGATTGTCTTGTCTTTTCGAATTTCTTGCAATTATATATCTATTATTCCGAATAGCGGCTTTAACTTCATAAAGGTACTGTTCAACTGCCGATCTTGAAACTGTCAATTCTTAATTGCCCCCTTACAAAATGATATGATTTTCTCGGTTTTCTATCATTATAACGAGATGATGGTATTTTGTCAATAATCTATCATCAAATGAAATGAGTAGTAAGATTTTGCTTATCCATGTGTACTTTCATGAGTGCATCGGTAATTTGTCAATAACGCACCGTCTCACTCGTAAGGTAAGTGCTCCATAGCCGGTACCCGGCTATAAAAAAGCGGCCTTGAAAGGCCGCAATACAAAACAAACTTGGTTTCGCACAAGCTTCGTGAACCGATTTCCTGCAGTAGTCTGGATTGCTCACTCAGTCCTTTACTAATGGAAAGAAACGCTTCGTCTTAATCGAGTCAGATCATGGTGCAAAAGTCAGCGCTATATTTTACAGTCTCGTAGAAAACTCGTTAAAAACCCTGCGACGGCTGGTTATGACCTCCGGCTCCGAATCTAGGAACAGAACAAATTGGCTGCGGCCGGTAAATCCAACAAGCCGCTATACTTAATCGTTATAAACTACGTATTTTCGTTCAAATTCTCGTTTCAGTCCTCTCATAGGCAATGAAGGGTTTTCAAACACCCCTATGAGCATTCCAAATATATGTAGAATATCGTTTTTTAGAAAAGCCGAACGAAACTGCGAAATGAAATCACCATTCTACTATATTGCATTCAAGAAAAAGTATTCCCATTTGCGAACTACCCACCGTCTATACCGGAAGCTAAGCGGCGAGGACTTCACGCCGCTTACACGGACTCAGCGCAGACACACGCCCACCGTCCCATTTAACTGAGATTAGATTCCCCAACAATTATATATCTTCTGAAACTTGCAAGGCATTCTTGACATCTTTTATTTTATATGACATACTTACATTGTAACGACAAGCCATTTAAATTTAAAGGAGGTCCACTATGCCAATAAAATCCATTCCCAACCCACCTTCCCTCTCCGAAAAAATCAAATCCCGGCGCCAGGAACTCTCCCTCACCATTGAAGAAGCTGCCAAACGCGCCGGCGTCGGCACAAAAACCTGGTGCCGCTACGAAGCAGGCGAAGCCATTCGTGCTGATAAGTACAAAGGCCTCTGCAAGGCGTTAAATTGGCCCGTTACTGCCAATGCGGATCAAACCACCAATGATTCGACATCAGTTCCAGTCGAAGACTACAGAAATCATAAAGCATGGTCCACTTATCTTGAAGAGGTATTCGGATATAAGGCCGCTATGTCATTTGCCGTTGGAAGCGACATCCTGCTTGATCATATTAAGCAGGATCTGGAAGAACTCGCCGCCATGCCCAAAGGAACTCACCTGGGCCAACTGTCGATATCTTTTTTATGCGATGACCTTCCTCCTCAGTTTCTGACCGATTATGATTATGATTTTGTCTATCATATGAAATGTGCTTTGCAGCTCCTGCGGTATCGAGCCAAAAACAGCACACAATTTCTTGCCCACAGTGTTATGGAAGAACTATTAATTTATCTTAGCGTTGAAGAAGCAGAGTTCTTAGCTGACTTAGAAGAATCAAAAGATATTGATGAAGATGATACAGAATCGTTTAATGAATGGGTATTTGATTTGTTTGACGATGCGGACATTCTCACAACGTTATATTCATCCCTTTACCTGACAACTGAGAATATATATCATATAGACTATTGGTTTAAACCACAATTCTATCTGGAACAGGATTGATTGCAATACACAATTTCCCTGTGACCTGTGACTCTCACAATATTGCGTGCCAACATCGTGCCGATAATAATTGCCGGGCCTCCAAGCCCGGCAATTCCCTCATTCATATCTCTCCAACTCCTTGAGTCGACGCCACAACTGGCTGTTTCAAACCGACGGAGAAATCATCGATTTGGCCTGACACTGAATGGTCTATTTTCCTCACTGCAAACAGCTTATTCCTATCCCCCGTCAGAGATACTCTCTTCTCAACTCATCAATAAGCTCAAATGGGAACAGTTCCGCACAACCATCCGGAATCTCTTCCAACTCAGCCACAAAGCGCCTTACCAGTTCCACCGCCTTACTGCTATGCTTCTCACTTTCGCTATCATCACCGATCGCATGCGTCCGGCCTTCCCTGACAAACCACACCTGATCATAGATCTCAATCTGGCTGACAAGCCGCCCCACATCCATGGAGAAGTTAAACTCATTCCGTTCATTA
>OCTX012261134.1_pt1 | contig 14013 bp, 4 predicted proteins | sample 1539691 | NCBI WGS metagenome assembly OCTX01 (sample SAMN02144231, study PRJEB22623) | gut metagenome | biome: sheep rumen | host: Ovis aries | place: New Zealand | reverse complement strand
ACGGCTGAAGTTCAGGATGATGGCAAAGCGACCGTTGAATTTACAGCGGAGTCGTTCTCTGTGTATGGTGTTATTTATACTGTGGACTTCGCGTGGGAAGTGGACGGCGAGACGTATGAGTTCAGCCTCAATGGCGGCGGGTTCTTCAGACTTTCGGAACTTGTCGAGGCGCTTCAATTGGCAGATGCCGGAGAACAAGGCGATTCCGCAGAACAATTCGTATCTGATGTTGCGAATGTGGAATTCAGCGCCCCTGAATTTGTCTGGGTCGGAAAGATCGATGAAGAGAGCACAGTCGCGCAGATCAAGGAAGCGAATGAGCTTGAGTGCCTGTACAGTACGGGGTTGAGCGAGGAAGATATTGATGAAATCAACGCGCAGACGGTGGAAGCCGGTGACTGGGCGCTCATCAGTTTGCAGCCGTTTACCAGCGAAGAGACGCTTACGATCACCATGGAGAACGGGGATCAGTTCGTGATCAAGGTAACGGATGCGCAGAAGTCTGATGCAAACATGCTCGAAGAGGGCGAACAGTACGTTCTGTATATAGTCTATTACGGAAATTACTATACACTTAACAGCAATGGAGACACCGTACGAGTGCCGAATAATAATCTGGACAACCTGGGAAGCGAGTATCTGTGGACTTACGATTTTAAGCCAAAGGCAGAAGATCCGTCACTCGCCACTGACGGCTGTTCCTGGGCAAATGGCAGTAATTATCTGGATGTTTATTGGGCTTTTGAAGATCGATGGGATCCCGGCAAGTATAATCCGGTCGCACCTACGAGTGGCGGATGGACACCTATTGCAAGACTGGTGTCAGCAAATGATGGCGGGTTCTATTTCAGTGATGTGAACGATGATGACCGGTATCTGTATTATGACGCAGGCAATACCCATATTCGAACATGCCATGTAAGTGCCCATCAACAGACTTACGGTTCGGTTCCCAATCCCGTATCCATACATATTTACAAGCAGGAAAGCACTTATACAGTGTCCTGTAAAACGGATAATGCGGAGTATGGTAACGTTCGCTATACGCATGGTGGGAATACGCAGCAGACAAGCGCTGCAGCACCGTCTTTCAATATCGTGACGGTGAAGAATGATTCTGATAATAAGCAGGTTCCGGACAGTATTACAGCTGTCCCTGAAAATGGATACAAATTTACAGGATGGACAGTTATTAATGAGAGCGGAAATGAATATGAGGTGACAGACTGGGGCGATGGGTGTACTTCCGAGTCTGCGACGATCAAGCCGACAGTAAACGGTGATCTTACTTTGCAGGCAAATTTTGCGCCGGAACGCCAATATAAAATTACAGTTCAGACGAATAACATTGAAATGGGCACAGTCGGCGGAGGAGACAGCAATGGCGTTGAAATATCGAATCAAGAGAGCTTTGAATCCATATCCACAGCTGTCATCAATGATGTGGGACTTAACACTTATGGGTTCACTGCCACAAAGAAGCCGCTGCATACGTTCGTAAAATGGGAATTGCGAAAGGCGAACGGAGATCTGGTCAGTGAATACACGACGCCTGCTATTGACGCAAAATCTATACAGCTGACAGAAGACAATATGACTCTGACGGCAGTTTTCAGGAAAAAAACAGAGACAGAGATTGATAATGATGACATAGATGCGTTGCTGGGGGATTGGCAGGCGGATTTGGTGGGTGATTTTGTCGGTGTTGATAAAACTGCCCATGTCACTGATTTCGATAATCGAATTTACGAGATCGATCTGTCTGCGTCCTCCAAGAAGTGGGCAACAGAGCGAAGCATTACGCTGGACTTTATCACAGATACATCCAGATCCATGTACTTCCCTGCAAACCTGGAATATGCAACTGGTTCGGAAGATACAAGTACATTCAGCAGCCTTTCTCAGTGGCTAAACGGGAAAAGCCAATCCAATGTGTACTATGTAATATCTAGTGACAATTCGGCTACAATGTATGCTGTTTATTATGATAACGGATGGAAGTATAAAGATTCATCTTATAAGTATTACGAGAAACCGGGAGATTCTAGCTCCTCCGCTAATATAGCTCGTGATGTACCGAATAGTTTATCTGTTACAGGTGGAAAAACATTAACCGGTAAGATTTATAAGTCATCGACTCCGCCAACAACTTATCAGGGGACTTCATCTGCAAAGTATTGGTCCAGGCTGGATTATCTTTATAAGGCGGTAGCCATAGCAGCAGAAACTGTATATAAAGTAGACCCGAATTCATCTATTAGCTTGACTACTTTTAATGCTAAATCGGAGAGGAGAGGAACGCTTGGCACTACTGAAGAAGCTGTTTATTCAACTTTAGGCGGTATTTCACCTGCAGGTGGAACACGTCAGGATAGAGGGCTCTTAACTTCATATAATGGCTGGAATTACAATGGGACTAATGCAACTAGTAATACCGCTACTACTGCAGGCCGAGGTGATTATGCTGGGAGCGCTTTTTCCCAAGGCAGCCAAAACAAACAGTTTGCGATCCTTGTATCGGATGGAGCGCCTAACTTTGGAAACAGTACTACACTCGGTTGGAGTGATATAATCACGCAAGCCAATTTGTTGAAAGGTATTCGGGATGCAAAAGGTGAGAACCTCACTCTTATGACATTGGGGCTGAGTCTTAATTTTGTCAATCCAACTGAGCAGACCAATTTTAATGGCCTGGCATCTGACTCTCAATATGCTGAAAATGCTAATAACGGTGGAGAAATTGTACAGGCTATAAAAGACCTTGTGCAGACGATGGTCAAAAAGGCGGATCTCTACGGCACCGTATCCGATACCCTTGATCCTGCTTTCTATCCCGTGGACGAGAACGACGATCCGATCACACCGGGGTTTTACAAAGACGGAGAGCCCTATACGCCGTCAGCCGGTGACACCTCGGAGTATTATAAGTGGTCAAAAGACGGTGAGGTCTGGACAATCACTTATTACAACCAAACATTCAAATGGCCCGAGATGGATAGTGCGGGAAATATTACGAAAAACGGATGGGAGGATTCCTTCTACGTAAAAGCGAAGGAGAACTTCATGGGTGGCAACACCATCGAGACCAATAAGACCACCGATTCCGATCCGGGTACTACGTTTACTGCAACGCATACGATTATCTTGGACGACAATGGAACCGAGCTGCCGGGTTCGAAAAGAGAGATTAAAAACAAGGATAACGAACCGGATCCTATAGTTAAAAACGATATCCCCACTCCCCATGTCAATGTAAAGCAGCTGACTCTTGACAGCAATGACACGAGATGGACTGTATACACGGAGACAAATGTATACCCGCCGATCAATCAGATTCAGGAGCTGTTTAATACAATCAAGGTTCAGGAAGTGGTAGACAGCTCTACTGACAATATGATAACCGGCAGCACGGCAATGATGTTTACGCCGGGATCAGGAACGGTCCCGGAAACCTTCCTGCTTAAGGACGTGATCAATGTAACCGATGAAGACTGGAATGACCTCATGGGACTTGATGGCGGAGATGGAACCGTCGATATCCCATATACGGCTTATGGACATGAACCGGGAGTTATTCGGTTGACGCTTACAAAGGAAGGAGAAGCAGCGGATTTTACAGAGCATGTGACCAGCAGCAGTCCTAATGCCGAGGAAAAATATACTCTGACGGCACAGTATGTACCGTATACTGTTGCTGATATGCAGGCAAAAGACAGTGATCACGGGAACTATCATACTACATCAGGGGAAGAACCCGGCACAGTACAGCAAGATGGCAGAAAGAGCGTTAATACGCATATAATTGACCTGTTTACAAGAGGAATCTCAATAACAAAAACGGATGTGACATTCACAAATGGGCTCCCGGGTGCAGAATTTATGGTTTATCGTCCGGCTACAGCCGACGAGATCAATTCAACTGATCCGGATATAATAGCTAAGCTGAAGACTTTTGAAGGTGACAGTGATACGTATTTTGCTGATCATGAGCTTGATTTCGACGCGCACGGTGTGGCCTATAAAAACGGTGTCAAAGCATATGGCGAAACGACCAAGTACTATCTTGTTGAGACAAAAGCTCCAGACGGCTACAACCTGCTTGAGGATCCGATCCCGGTAGAGCTTAAGATTACTGATTCCTATACCTTGATGCCTGTTAGGGAAGGCGCGACACCGATAACGCAAGAAACAAAACCTGCGTCCGGATTGTTCAACTGGGAGCAGAAAGCAACATTACAGCTGGTGGGAGAGTCAGGTTTTATACGTACTACTGCAGTATATTATCCGGATGATCCGAGCACTGATCTGACACATACGGGCATTAATCCTACGTCGCTCTATGAAGTTATGTATTATCGAATTGCAAACACTCCCGGCGTCGAACTCCCGTACACCGGCGGCCCCGGCACCAACCTGATCTACCTCATCGGCATCACGCTGATTGGCCTTGCAGGCGCAGGACTCGTGATGAAGCGGAGACGGAGAAACACAGTATAACAAAGCTTGATAGAAGAGCTGGTCTCAGAAATGAGATCAGCTTTTCTTTTATGCGCGCCATGGGCGCGCTCTGATTTACAGCAGAAACGGACCCGTGAAGATAAAAACGACCGCGCCGTAAATCATTTTATGAATTAGAAAGTGCATGGATTTCAGGAAGCTGTCTCATTTATACTGCAACTGTTTATGGACGCAATATAAGATGAGAGGTTCGACAGCAGAGATATAAGGCCAGGAGAGAGACATGCATTTTTTAGACAGGATGATAGAACAGTTCATTAGAGCGAAAAGAAAGCTGAAAGGTGGCAGAAAGCCGTCTCGGTAATGGCGGCAGTCGTCGTCTTTGTGACGACGTATGCCTTGGTCCTGCCGGCAATAACGCTGGACAAAGACACGGCACAGCAGCAGCCGGGCATTGAGGTCGCGGCGAGCGAAGCTAATGTGGAGAAGAGCGGCACAGCCGTCGCCGAGGCGGAGCCGGAAGAAGAACCGGCCGAGGAGGATTCCGCAGAATACGAGGAGATCGTAGATGAGCAGCAAAGTAACGGAGGCCTCGAAGAACCGGAAAATGACGGCGAAGACGCAGAACCGGCGGGTGGAAGCGGAGATGTGGTGTCCGTGGACAACGGCAGCGTTGCGGAGCCCGGGGATATCGAAGACGTAAATCCCGATGATAACGGAGACGCGGAGCCGGCGGAGAACAACGGCGTAGAGCCGGAAGACAGTGGCGAAGGCGAGATCCTGCCTGACGAACGTTTTAACGAGGACAATGGTCATGCGGGTGAAAACAGCACCACCACTGATGATGCAGCCGTGAACGGCGCCGCCCCCGACGATGCAGCCGTGAACGGTACGACGGAAACGCTGGCGGGCGATATTTTGGACAAAGAGATCTTGTCTGTGCAGGATCTGGAAGCAGCGATCGCAGCCGGTGAGATTCGGCTGATCACCGGGAAGACGCAGCTCGTCTACGAGTATATCGACGAGGAATACGAGAAGTACAAGGAAGAGCACAAGGCCGAGATCGGGAACAGAGAAGAGAATAAGGACAAGGAAGCCGGCGAATACTGCGACGAGGAAGTGGACGACGGCTATTTCGTGTACGCCGAATTCGACGCGTCCGCAAAGCTCCCGGAGGGCGTGGAGCTGCAGGTCAGGGAGATCGCGAAGGAGAGCAACCCCGAAGAGTATGCTATGTACTGCGAGAAGACTCTTGCCGAAATGCAGAACCAGTACGATGAGAATACGGGGATCACGTTTGCCAGGTTCTATGACATCAGTTTTGTTTATCAGGGACTGGAGATCGAGCCGAGCGGCGATGTGAAGATTCGCATCGAGTATAAGAGAGAGATTGACGTCAGGCAGGACGAGAACATAGACGCGATCCATTTTAACAAGGGGGACGAAGAGAATCCGGAGGTCATCAAATCAGAGATCAACCCGGACGAAAAGGAAAATAGCAGAAAGAAAGACGACGAAGAGAACGACCCAGTGAAGGCGGTCGAATTCACATCAGACCAGTTCTCCGTGTATGGCGTTGTCGGAACCGGCAGCATTACGACCACGTTCCTTAGCGCTGACGGAAACACTTATGAAGTGACCATTAACTGCAATACGGATGCGAATATCCCTGCCGGCTCTGAATTAGTCGTCAGCGAGGTCGAAGCGACCAACGATAAATATGAAGAATACCTTGCGAACGCTGCGGAAGCGATGGACGTATCGGCAGACAAGATCGCGTATGCGAAGCTGCTTGACATCTCTATCGCGAAGGATGGTGAGGAGGTTACCCCTGAGAAGCCTGTCGATGTGCAGATCAAACTGTTGGACAGGGAGTCTATTGAGGAAAAAGAGAGCCTGAACGTCTTCCATTACGAGACCGGGAAAGAGAAACCGGTGCTTGTCGATGGCTCGGAACAGAACGGGGTCGTCAGCTTTGAGGCTACGGGGTTCTCTGTTTATGGCGTGTTCTATACGGTGGACTTTGAGTACTCCGTGAACGGCAAAATGTACCAGTTTAGCCTTCCCGGAGGCGAAAAAATCGCTTTGTCAGACCTCGTAGAAGTGCTGGGTATAATTGGTGATACGAACAGCGGAGAAAAAGCGGCATTTAATAGCGTTGAAGATTTCCTTAAAGAAGTGGCGAATGTACAGTTCTCGGATGAGAGCTTAGTTAAGGTTACCCCTGTGGAGGGTGACTGGGAGCTGGAGAGTCTGCAGCCGTTTAGCACAGATGAAGATCTGACCATCACCATGAAGAATGGGGATGTGGTCACGGTGAAGGTGACAGATGCGCAGTATACGGATATCACCAGCCTTCTGAGCAGTGTTTCTATTAGTGGGGCAACTCAGAATTCAGACGGCAGCTACAATGTATTCCCTGGAAATCCATATACAATTGCTTTGAAATTTGATGAAACGCCGCAGGATACATTTAATCGAAATGGCAGTGTGACATATAGGCTTCCCAATGGCGTAAAGGTTCCTGAAGCCACATCTGGCACATTGGTTCCGGCTGACAGCACGCAGGCAGAGATTTATTCGATTAACTATACCATTGCCGCTGATGGAACGATTACATTTAATTGGGATATCAAACCAGGGAAAGAAAAGGAGTTCTCGGAGTTGCCGGGAATGTTTATAGGTCTAAATAATGAAGCTGAGTTTGATGAAAATGCAACAACAATTGATTGGCATGGAGCTGCACAGGTAACTGTAGATAAGACGCATGACGTAGGAGTTAATAAGTCTGCAAATCTTGGGCAGGACGGTTACATGTACTATACGGTAACTGTGACTTCTACAGGTGATAATAAGAATATCTCACTGACTGATACGATTAGTGGAACCGCGTTGACATTGGATCAGAACTCCATTACAGAAACAACAAATCATGGCGCTACGTTCTCAAACAAGACGAACAAAGGCTTCGATATTTCTATTCCTGAACTGAAGCATGGTGAATCCGCAACGATCACTTATCGTGCAGAAGTGGATTATGATGTTCTTGCAAGCGAGGCAGGAGTAGAGAAGGGTCAATACGGTACAGTAACTACGACTGGAAACCAGATTCGTATTAATGGGACGGATGACAATCCTGACAACAATACGTCTGAGACTCATGCAGACCACAATATCAGCTTCTCAAGTATAGGAAAAGGTGTGACTGAGGGGCACTATAACGAGGAAACCGGAAAGCGCACTATGAATTGGCAAATTAAAGCCAATGACGAACACAGGACAACCATCTCCTATATTCATGATGAAATGGGAGAAGGTTCTGATAAGATGAATTATAGTGGTGAGGGCATCACTGTAAAAGTCGTGAATCCGGATTGGTCTGTAGCAGCTACATATACCGTGCCGTGGAGCCAGTTGGGCGTTAACGCGAGCAGCACGGCATGGACATACAATATACCAGATCAGTATAAGGATAAGAACTATTCCTTTGTAATTGATTACACGACCGATGTTGATGTTTCCGATTCCATCGTACCGGTTACAGTAAAGAATGATGCTGACACTGATTATGGTGAAGGCGGAACTGGAGGAAAAGCAGACCCTGCTCCCGGGTCTAAACTTGATATGGAGAAATCTGTTGTCGAGACAGATATTCCTGGTGGGACTGTTACCTGGAGCATCACTGTTGATGTTCCGGAGGTTGGTCTGGATAGTTGTGTCGTAACGGATACCTTGCCGTCCGTCACCGGCCCGGAAAGTTTTACTGATGGATTTGATAGCAGCAGCTTCAGCGCCACACGAGATGTAGCTGGGTTAATTGATGGTGAGACCGTATCACTTGATACCACACAGTCCGGCAAGGTTATATTCACATTCTACAAAGACGGACAGCCTGGACTTTATCCTGTAGAAGGTGGCCGTAAGGTAACAATAACGTTGACGACAACTCTGGATGAGGATTGGATGGCGTATGAAATCACTCAGGATTATCTGAGGTATTATAATACCCATACCAATAATGCTAAGGTTGTTGCAAACAGCTATACAATTGATGACAGTGCTTCTGTAACGGTAAACGGTACAGATCCGTCGATGATTAAGAAAAATGAAGGAAGTTATAAAGACAATTTCTATCAGGGCGGCGACAAAATCGATGCGTGGATGTATCGCTTATATTTGTATGGAGTTAGCGATGATACATTTTCTGATGGATATCTGGAAATAACGGATACTTTTGATGAGCGTTACCTTGATTATTATGATCCCGATAATTCAAATATTACCGCATATCATGGTGAGGTTAATCGCCTTCATCAAACATTAACTTATGGGGATGAGACCGGGCAGGTGCTTGACCCTGAGAAGATAAATGTGTCGGTTAGCAACGGAACAATTACTTTCAGGGTGCCACAGAGCCTGTTTAAGAGTCAAGATGGTACTTATCATAGATATTATCATATTAATTATTTCCTGCATGCGAAAGATCAGGAAACCATGCATAAGATGGATGAGGATGCTCTGGCAGCAGGAGGCACGCTGAAGATAAAGAACACTGCTGTATGGGCTTACTCTGAGCCTACAGAAGTGGAAGTAGAGCATAAGATTCCTATAATTGAAAAAGATTACACTGTAAAGGATGCTGAGGCCGGTGCCTATGACTTTGTGATTAAAGTCAATGAAGGCGGAAACCAGCTCGGAGATGCAGATTATCTGGAGGTTACGGACTCCTATACCAATTTGACGATAGACTATGCGACCCTGACATGCGAGCCGGAAGACGCGCTTCTTTCCTATACGCACTCCGGCAATACGGTCACTTATTTCGTCAAGAATGGCGTGCCTGTAACACTTCGGTATACTGCAAGTGCGTTGGAAAGCGGAGCTTTTAGTAATACTGTCGAAGTCAATAATCAGTCTGTGACCAAAACGGGAACGGCCAATATTACGTCTCGTGGTTCGACTGGTGCGCGCGAAGCCAGTATCAAAATCCTGAAGCATTCTGGATCAAACCTTCTTGAAGGAATAGAGAATGTTCAGTTTGAACTATATGAGTATGACGAGAATTATCCAAACAATTACAATCCTGAAGCAAAAGTTCTGTCTGGAACTTATAGTACCAATGCGAATGGTATGTTTACCATACAGCACATTCCGCTTGCGGTAGAAGATGGTTCGTACACAACGCACACAAAGAAATATGTCCTGCATGAAGTAGAGCCCCCGGAAGGATATAAGGCTTTGCCGCATGATTATGTTTTTACTGTAGACACACAGACAGCTTCATATGGCCAGTATATTTATCTGCACGATGATACGCTTCCTATCTCCAATGAGCCTGTTAAGGAAGATGATATCTCAATCACAGTAAAGAAAATATGGCCTGATGGAGACGCTGATCTTCCCGAACTGATTCGAGTACGTCTGTATCAGAAAGACTCGAGGACTGCATCTGCTGCTTCTGCCATTGAAGTTGATGTTGTCGAGATGACAAGAGGTACGGATGGTAGCTGGACGCATACCTTTACCGGACTCGATCCTGAAAAAGCATACTTCATTAAAGAAGACCCTGTAGAAGGCTATACTGCAAGCTATTCCAGCAACAACATTCTCGGTCTCGAGCAGAGCGGGACGATTAACATTACGAATACGAAGGATGAACCCGACGATGAGACAGCCAGCATCACTGTAAAGAAAAAGTGGATGCAGGGAGAGGAAGAAATCACCGATATTGAGCAGAAGAAGGATCTTTCTGCGACGGTTGAACTGGTGAGATATCGGGCTGAGCAGACAGGAACGACAGTGCATTTTATTAACGCTGGTTCGAGTGAAGACGTCGGAACGATTTTGCTTCCGAGGAATAAAAATAACGTCACACTCACTGCTGATGTAACCGGCAGTGGTACATGGGCATACCTAACCAGTTATACGGCAGGAAAGCAAGGACATGCAGACTATGTAATGCTTTACATAGTATTCATTATGGAAAGTGGTCAACTATGTTAAGTGCTCTGTATGATGATGAAAACATAAAGCAATCCTTAAAAAACACTTAACATAGTTTTCTTTAAAGCGACTTAAGCCATTTCATCAGTTCTTTGTCGCTGCACCAATCATTACCGGCGGGGGATATACCCGTTTCGGGAATGGCGGTATCAGTTTTTTCCAATGATTCAATAGCTTTCTTTTTCATTGCTATACTGGTTTTTGAGTACACCTGGGTAGTCTTCAAATCAGCATGTCCCAGAAAATCGCGGATATAGACTGGGTTGATATCTGCATCAGTTAAGTGCATTGCTTTACTGTGCCTTATAACGTGAGGAGTGACATGTTCAAGTTTTACTGCTTCTGCATATTTTTTCAGTACATATGAAATGCCCTGGCGCGTAAGTGACTCTCCCCGTGCATTAAAGAACAAAGGTCCGCCTCTTTTCGAAGGGCAGTTGAGGCCATATGTCTCAATGTATCTGCTGAGGATTGCTGATGTCTTTTTCAGGATCGGTACTATCCGCGTTTTCCTGCCTTTTCCGGTAAGTGTTACTTGCTCCGGTGATGATAATCGAAGGTCATGTACTTTGAGGTCTGCCAGTTCCTGCACCCTGCAGCCGCTGTCATACAACAGACATAGCATGGCCTGATCCCTCAATCCCCGTGAAGTCGACGGATCCGGGGCAGCCAGAAGGGCTTCTATATCCGTGGCTGGCAGATAGCTGACAAGTGCCTGTACTGTTTTCTTCTCCGGTATGGCCAGGATTTGCTGGGCCTGGAACAGAAACTCCGGCTGTTGGACGGCTATATATCGGAACAGGGAATGGATTGCAACAAGCCTTAGATTCCGGGTCCTTATAGAGCACCCTCTCATTTCTTCAATCCATTCAAGAAAAGCCTTGACCCGGTCCGAGCTGATATCCTGGACCCTCAGATTTTCAGGCTTAAGACCGCAGCATTCATTCAAATATTGCAGAAGCAGGACATAGGAATCCCTGTATGACAACACAGTATTCTGGCTGACATTCCTGGTTGCAACAAGGTATCTGGTCATGAAATCATGGATAAGCATAGCAAAATCAGTTGTCATTTTCATAATCAGCTAATGCCCCCTCCCCAGGTAATACGACTTCAGGGAAGACGTCACCGTACATAGATTCTATACGATCGGTTAAGCCCGGGAACGCTTCAGCAGTCAGCTGGAGATACCGCCCTGTGGCAGACAATGACTGATGCCCCATATAGTTGCTTAGAAGCGTTAAAGCTACCCCGTTAGGAATGCCATCGGAAAGCATTTTGTTCAGGCTATGAACACAAAAAGTATGACGAAGGCAATGGATGCTGGGCCCGCGGTTCTTATAACCTCCATATGGGATCCCTATCTTTTTTATCAGGGATACAAAGTATACGTTACAGTTCCCGCCATGGTAAGCCCGGTTCCCCCTTGTCATAAAGAACAGGTCCTCTTCGTGATATACAGGGTGCACTTCCTTTATATACCATTCAAGGTACAACTTGAGAGATTCGCCTATCGGAAGCCTGCGGTCCCTATGGTTCTTGGGATTGCGTATTGTTATCGTCAATTGCTCAAGATCTACGTCTGCCATCGTCATGGACAACGCTTCTCCGAGACGGATCCCTGTACAGTAGAGAACCCTGAACAAGACCGGGTAAAAAATATGTGAATTCCTGTAGTTCGGATGAATCTCATCTGCAAGTTCAAAGAGCTGTCGTACCTGTTCATGAGTAAAAATATAGGGTCTGAACGATTCGTATGCTGAATGAAGGCAGGCCTTGTCAGGGAGCGCTGCTCTTATATCATGATTGAGAAGGTATCTTCCGAAGTTCATCATAAAGCTGATCCTTCGCTTTTGAGTTGCCGCCTTCCAGTTGGGCTGCAACTCCGTAAAATCATTTGCCAGCTGGCAGCTGATTCCGTTGGTGCAGTCGTAATTCATGCTGAATTCATCAAACTTATGGGATATTTCTTCTTCTGCCGTATACTTACATCCGAGACGTCGTTTTTCATCTATGTATTCCTTCAGATGGACCGAGAACGGACCCTTGTATTCTTTATCAGTTCTGCACATAATCTTTCACCTCCACTTCCAGGATACACGGCTTAAGGGAAGCGGTGCTGATCTGTACGTAGTACTGACCTGCAGTTTCAGGATCGTTATGTCCGAGGATCTCAGTGATCGTGTTCATCGGGATATTGTTCTGTAAAAGATTTGTTGCAAGCGACCTTCGAAATGTATGCCATCCAAACTGTTTCTTCTTATCAGCAGGAATATCTGCCTTGACGAGGACCTTAGTCAGAAGATAGTTCAAGGTCGCAGTAGGGGGAAACTCATCATATGGCGGGCGGTGCTTAACAAAGACATAGTGGCTGTTTGAAACAGGGCGGTCGTTTTTTATATAGTCGATCAGAGCCCATCCGACTGATTCCGGCAGAGGCAGGCATAATTCCTGCTGCGTTTTATGCTGAACAATCGTGATCATCTTCCGTTCCCAGTCGATATCAGAAAATTTAAGCTGACGGATATCGCCTATACGAAGCCCAAGTTCCGCAGCAAGCAGGATCATCGCATAACTGCGTTTTCCTTCAGGGCTTATCCTGTCAGCAGATACCTTGATTTTTTCTATGTCCGCCTGTGACCACACGGTCGGAAACTTCATACGTCCGCGGGTACATATTTTAGGAAGGCGTTCACCCAGCGGGACCGGTATATATTCATGAAGATATAGGTATCGGTAATATCTCCTGAGATCACAAACCCGACGCTCTATACTTTTTTGTGATAATCCGGCCAGACCTGCTATAAATGCGTCATTGTCGGATACTTCGATCTGTCCAGGAGTATGAACGTTCCGGGCATCCAGGAACAAGATCAGATCGTGAATCGTTGCCCTTGAGTGCGTATAATACCCCGGGCTCAATCCGGATGATACTACTTCATCAAAATATTTCTCTGTACATTCCCGGAATGGTTCCGGCCATACAATTTCACCCAGGCAGTCTTTACGGCGGTAAAGGATTCCAAAGTTGTAATACTCAGCTAGATTTCTCATTCCCTGGCTGTAAGTCAGGGCCAGACGAGAGCCTTCATCTGTTTTGGCAATGCCTCCAAGCTCTTCCAGTTTTTCTGCAAGAAACACAGCTCCAAGAGACTGAGAGTACAACTCGTTGCCCGAATACAAGATAAAATCATTAAATACCGGTTCGAACCTCCGAAGTGTTTCAGTGCTGAATCCTTTCTTCTTCATTGTTTCCTGGACAGAAGCACACAACATAAAAACAGATACTTCTTTACTCATCATATCCTCCTTAAAATAAATGATGAGTATAGTATGAGGGAAATAGCAGAATATTGGGAATATCTGGAGAAAATAGAAAGCTATGTAAAGAAATCCTGCTTAAATGTTCAATCCTGATTACATTTTCGCAGATCGCTTAACATAGTTACTTGCTTTCCATAGTGCAGATGATAGTGGAGGGAGAGGTTGGAACCGAACGTATGAAGTACCATCAGGATCCCCGGAACCATCTTCAGCTTATCCCGTGACAGC
>OCTX012235966.1_pt1 | contig 14015 bp, 12 predicted proteins | sample 1539691 | NCBI WGS metagenome assembly OCTX01 (sample SAMN02144231, study PRJEB22623) | gut metagenome | biome: sheep rumen | host: Ovis aries | place: New Zealand | reverse complement strand
CCGAGAATGCCGAGGTTCAGCACGATGTTTAGTGCGCTTATCAACTGTTGTTTCCGTCGTTGACCCTCATAGTGCTCCAAAAACCTGCCACTTCCATAGCTACAAAGCGAAGTCAAGGCTATCAGCAGTAGGAAACGCCAGTCCCACCAACCATAAAATACGTAGCTAGCAACGACTACCAATAGATTTTGCCATCGTCGGCCACGAAAAACGAACCAATAGAGCAGGAATACTATAGGCAGGAAAATAAGAAACTCAAGAGAATTGAAAAGCATAATGCGTTTCTTTATTGTCTTTTACTTTTTGGGATTTTTCACTACACTCACAACTCTTTCAATATCATCCTCACTCAGCGCGTGGTGCATGGGCAGGCAAATTACTTCGTTTGCAACCTTCGTGGCTACAGGCAGGTTAGCAGGGGCTGCGGATGGCAGATTGCGGTATGTGTTGAAGGTGCTGATGAGCGGATAGAAGTATCTTCTGCCAAAGATGCCCTGTTCTTGCAACTTGAAATAGAGTGCGTCGCGTGTCATGCCATATTCCTTGGAATTGACGAAGATGGGGAAATAGCTGTAGTTGTGGCGGACGCCAGGCATGTCGTCAAAGAAACGGATGCCGGGAACGTCTCGAAGTGCCTCACGGTAACGTTGTGCCACCTTGCGACGGGCTTCGATGGCGGCATCTACCTGCTTCAGGTTCAGCAGTCCGTAGGCGGCACGCACCTCGTCCACCTTGCTGTTGATGCCCGGAGCCACGACCTCTGTCTCTCCTGCAAACCCGAAGTTTTTCAAGTAGTCGATGTGCTTCTTGGTATCCTCATCATGCACTATCAATGCACCTCCCTCCAGCGTGTTATACACTTTGGTGGCATGAAACGAAAGTGTGCTCATATCGCCCGCGTTCAAGACACTCTCTCCATCCATCTCTACTCCAAAAGCATGGGCGGCATCATAGATGACTTTCAAACCGTAATGGTCAGCAATCTCTTGTATGCGCTTCATCTTCACCGGATGGCCATAGCAATGCACAGGCATGATGGCTGTGGTCCGAGGCGTAATGGCGGCTTCAATTTTGTCTGGGTCGATGCCGCAGGTGTCTTCCTCGATATCGACAAACACCGGCGTACAGCCGTTCCACCAGATGGCATGGGTGGTGGCAACAAAGCTGTAGGGTGTGGTAATCACCTCGCCCTTGATACGTAGCGCCTGCAGGGCCGTCAGTAGCGGCAGGGTTCCGTTGGTGAACAAACTGATATAGGGCACTTTCAGATACTCGGCCAACGAACGTTCCAGCTGTTTGTGAAACTGGCCCATATTGGTGACCCACCGGCTGTTCCATATCTCTTTCAGCAGTCCGTGAAACTCTTCGAGGTCGGGCAGCAACGGTGATGTAACAGTTAAATTACCTGTTGCGGTAGTAAATTTTTCACTTTTCATTCTTCATTCTCAGAAAGGCGGTTGGTATATAAGCTGTTGAAATGAGTCCGACGTCGGTCAAAGAGATAACCACCCGCTGCTGGCCAGACACACGGGCCACCCTCCCCTCGACTCCCTTGAACATGCCGTCGATGACCATCACCGTCTCGCCGCCCTTGAAATGGCATTGCGATTCGGTGACAAGCTTCAGATGCTCACTCTGGTTGCAGGTGGCAATGATGAAGTTCTCCATTTCCTCATTGGAAATGGTTAGCGGTGGGTTTTTCTGGTTCTCGTCTAACCTAAAATGGTTATAATAATAGGATAGAAAGGAAGTGGGGGGGGTATTTTTGATATACTCACTGGCCTTGGCATCAGTGGTATATACGAACAGAAGGTTCGGAATCAACGCCTCCAGAACCTTCTTTTGTTTGCCGTTCACAAACTTGCGAGTGTAGCGTTTGGCTATGTAGGCAAACGTGCCGTCGGCTACGATATAATCAAATGCTTTGTTTTCTCTGCCGTATGAAGCTCGGAACACATACCAGCGCTTGTCTGGTGCAGGCACATATTCTACCGACACCCCGGTAAGTGCACTTACTGCTTCGGGGATGGTATCAGGTGTAACCCTGACACTTGGAGGATTTGCCTGGCCTCGTCCAGTTTCCACATTAGACAATGTGCTCATATCGAATCTTTTTGCGTTTCGTCATCCAGAGGAAAACGCGGGAATTCGCTCCAAAGTTAATTAAATTTCCGAAATGACAAGCCAATTTAGAAAAAAAAATAAAAAAAATGCTCCGAAAAGTGATAAATCAAGGCTTACACACGTTAAATCCTATCCATTTTCGTGCTCTAAGTCACTTTTTCCACAATTATTTGCAAAGTTGAAATAATCTTTATAAATTTGCAGTCAGAAAAATAGTTATGGATAAGAGGATGTTATAGAATTAGAAGATGATGACAGATAAAGAATTGGATGAGCGCGTGGAGCGCGCGGTGGAGAATTTTATGGCGGGATATGGCTGTTGCCAGAGTGTGGTGGCAGCCTTTGCCGACTTGTATGGGCTTGATGACACGTTGGCCAAGAAGATTGCCGCTGGTTTTGGTGGCGGTGTGGGGCGCATGAGGATGATGTGCGGTGCCGTGTCGGGTATCGTTATGCTGGTGGGACTGGACTGTGGACAGACCGAAGGTGGCGACCGCGAAGGCAAGAGTGCTTGCTACAAGGTGGTGCAGGACTTACTGGCGCAGTCGAAAGCAGAGAATGGCAGTCTGATCTGTGCAGAGATATTGGGCCTGAAGGGTTATGAGAAGGCACACAGCAGTTATGTGGCCTCGGAGCGTACGGCCGAATATTACAAAAAACGTCCGTGCGCCGCTAAAGTAGAAAGCGCCGCACGGCTATTTGCGAATTACTTAAAGGAGAATTCTAAAGGAGGGGAATGAGATATTTTTCAATCAGTCGGGGCTTGGCATAATCGTCGAGCTCCGATTCTTTTATCCAGATGTAATCGTCTGGTAGCTGGGGGCGCTCTGTCACTTCCCATAGATAAAAGTCGGCATAGAGCACCCGATGGGTGAGCACGTGCTTCACGTGTTGCTTCAGTAGCACGGCGCCTGCTGGTATCTCATTGTTGAGCCAGGGTTCCCACAGACCTTGCCAGATATCACCTGCGCCACGGCGATGTATGGCGGTGTAACCATTGCAGCGCACATATATATAGGTAAGGTGCCGTTCGGTTATCTTGAGCGTTTTGAGTTTCACGGGGAGTTCTGCCACACGGTTTTCGCGGAAAGCGATGCAGGATTCTATGAGCGGACAGAACATGCAGTTGGGCGAGGCTGGGGTGCATTGGATGGCACCGAAGTCCATGATGGCTTGGTTGTAGGTAGAGGTGATGGGTGATGGGTGTTGGGTGTTGGGTAATAATTCTTGGGCCAGGGTGGCGAAAAGCTTCTTGCCTTCGGTGGTGTTGATGGGGGTATCGATTCCGAAATGTCGGGCGAGAACACGATATACGTTGCCATCGACCACAGCGGCAGGGATACCAAAGGCAAAACTGGCGATGGCTGCAGCGGTGTAATCGCCAACTCCTTTCAGCTTCTTAATATCCTCGAGCGTATCAGGAAAATGCCCCAAACTAACTATCTGCTTGGCAGCAAAGTGCAGGTTGCGGGCACGACTATAGTAGCCCAGTCCCTGCCACTCGCGTAGCACCTCGTCTTCGGTAGCTGCAGCAAGCGCCTCTACAGTGGGCCAACGGTGCATGAAGCGGGTCCAGTAGTCCCAGCCCTGCTTTACCTGTGTTTGCTGTAGAATGATTTCGGAGAGCCATATGGCGTATGGATCGTGAGTCTGCCGCCAGGGCAAATCACGACCGTTCTCACGATACCATTCCAACAAAACGCTTGCAAACTCCATTACATCATACCTTGATCGCCCAGATAACTGTCTTTGAATCCTAAGAAGTAGAGAACGCCATCCAGTCCGATGGTATTAATGCTCTGTTCGGCATTGGCTACCACACGGGGCTTGGCATGGAAGGCGATGCCCAAACCGGCCGCGCTAATCATGGGCAGGTCGTTGGCACCATCGCCCACAGCAATGGTCTGAGCCAGGTTCACCTTCTCAACCTGAGCTATCAGCTTCAGCAGTTCGGCCTTGCGATGCCCATCAACGATTTCACCCACATAACGACCGGTAAGCTTCCCGTCGGGGCCAATCTCCAACTCGTTGGCATAGACATAGTCGATGCCATAACGACGCTGCAAGTACTCACCGAAATAGGTGAATCCACCACTCAGGATGGCAATCTTGTAACCATAACGCTTCAGGGTGGTCATCAGACGATCAACACCCTCGGTGATAGGCAGTTTTTCGGCTATCTCCTGCATCACACTCACGTCGAGTCCCTTGAGCAGTGCCACACGACGAGTGAAACTCTCCTTGAAGTCGATTTCGCCACGCATGGCGCTCTCGGTGATGGCGCGTACCTGTGCACCTACGCCGTTGCGCTCTGCCAGTTCATCGATACATTCTGTCTGGATGAGTGTTGAGTCCATATCGAAACAGATCAGTCGGCGCATGCGGCGGAACATGTCGTCGAGCTGGAACGAGAAGTCGATCTCCATCTCGCTCGACAGTTTCATCAGCTTCGACTGCATCTCCTGGCGGTCGGCAGGTTCGCCACGCAGCGAGAACTCGATGCAGGCACGGGTGTGCTTGGCGGGATTCTTGATGCTCTTACGTCCGGTGAGACGGATGATGGAGTCGATATTCAGTCCCTGTTCGGCAATCACCGCAGTGGCAGCCTCAATCTGGCGAGCCTCTAACTGGCGTCCCATCACGGTAAGGATGTAACGGTTCTTACCCTGATGACCTACCCAGTCTTCGTACTCGTCGTCGCCAATGGGCGAGAAACCTATCTGCACCCCCAGCTCGGTGGCCTTAAACAGCAACTCTTTCATCACCTGACCAGAGTTGATCTCGTCCATACGGATGAGGATACCCAGCGACAGGGTAGAGTGAATATCGGCCTGGCCGATGTCGAGAATCTGTGCATCGTATTTTGCGAGGATGCCCATGACTGAGGCGGTAAGGCCTGGGCGATCCTGACCTGTAATTCTAACTAATATCTGTTCCTTCTTCATGATAAATTATATATTCTTCAATTCTTCAACTTTTCAATTCTAAAAGTTACATGCACAGTGCCGTGCAAACTTTATCCTGAAAGTTTCGACCTTGGTCGTTCTTCATAACACCTTGGTTAATCATCGCAAATGCCAGCACGTGGTTGTTAACGGCTACGGCATAGCCTGCCAGTGATGATATACCGGTAAGGGTACCTGTTTTGGCACGTACGCTGATTTGGGCAGGGCTGTCTTTCATGCGTTTTTTCAGTGTGCCATCCTCGCCTGCCACGGGGAGCGACACATACAGTTCGCGATAGATGCTTGGTTTGTGATAGGCATACACCAGCAGTTTGGTAAGCAACTCGGCGGTTACGTAGTTGTAAAGCGAGAGTCCGCTACCATCGGCTATCTTATAATGCGAGCCGGTGATGCCTGCCTTGTGCAGGGTGCGCTTGATGGCGTTGCGGGTGTGCGATGCCTTGGCTGGATGGGCACCTGTGGCGGCACCTATCTGATAGAACATCGATTCGGCATAGAGGTTATTACTATCCTTCATCATGGGTATGAGCACATCCTGTATGGCATGGCTGCGCTGGCAGAGCAGGGTGGCATCCTTGGGGAGGGCAGTAAACTCTATAGGACCTTCGGTGGCGATACTGTCCTTGCCAAGCTGTTGAATCAGATGGTTGATGAAATCATCCTTCCCATTGATAAGCAACGGGGTGAGTGATGGGTTATCATCGTCCCAGCACCAGCCTTCGCCAAGCAGCTCGGGCTCCTTAAAATTGGTAACAGCCACTATCCGACCTTTCAATGTGTGGATGCCTAATGCCTTCACACTGGCCGAGAAATATGCCATGTCGGTTTGGTCGAACAGCGGGTCCATACCGCCAACACAATACAGGTCGCCAACCAGTACGCTGTCCTCCACCTCGCCAGTGTAGTAAAGTGAGGTGCTGAACTTGTAGTTGGCACCCAGCTGGTCGAGTGCGGTAACGGCTGTGAGCAGCTTCATGGTAGAGGCTGGGCGCAGTATTTGTTTGGCACCATAGGTGTAGAGCGTTGAGTCGGCAGTGATGTCGTACACCATCAGCCCCAGTTGGGTATAGTCGAACATGCTGTCGCTGGTAAGTGTGTCTAACCGGGCCTGTAGGTTTTGCGGCCATGGCAGTTCCACGATGGTATCTACGGCACATGTATCTACAACGAGTGTGTCAACCGTTTGCGCCTGCAAACTGCCTATCGTGCCTGCTAATATAAAAGAGAGTAACCAATTCCTTAAATTCTGCTTCATTTTAATTTTTTACCTAATCAATTGCGTTGGTATGTTGATACCAATTTGCGTATCGCTTTATCCAGCGATTCTGATGGTTCAATAATATTGTAATGCTCCCAATATTCTGGGTCCATAAAGTATTCTACTTTGTCGTAGTACGAGTCGCGCGAGTCGAATGAGTTCCGACTGACGATGGGCTCTACACCTTCCGACTGACTATCGGTGACAGCCATCTCGCACGTGGCAGTGAACGAGGTGCTGAACAGGCGCTTCTTCCAGTCGCAGTTGAACTTGAATGTGTTGCGCAGATAGCTGATGCGGGTGACCCCGTCGGTATAGCGATAATCGACGACACACGACAACTCGCGTGGTTTGAACTTTACACCAAACGGCTTGCGCACCAGCATGGTGCGGGTGGCTTTTTCCTTGTCGCTCATGTCGAGACTGAGCTCGATGCGGGTGAAGGCCAGGCGCTCGTTGTCGATATACAGTTTGCCGTGATACAGCGCGTACTCCTTGGGGAAGAGCGGCTCCATCAGTACCACCATCTGCAGCCGGTCGTTAATATATTCGGGGGTGCCCCAGCTGTAGCTGTAGGCATCCATCTCCTCCTGGTTCAGCAGAATCTCGGTGTTCTTCACCACATCGAGTTGTACAGGCAGTACTGGTCCGCCCATCACCTTTAATCCCAGAGTGTCGCCTTGTTTCTGACTGAGCAGCCGGCGACCTTTGATGATAGCCACTCTGTCGCGACCAATGCCACGTGTATAGCTGGTCTTGTACATGTTCTCCACACCCTCGGCTACGTAGATAAAGTGCTTGCGCTTCATGGCTGTTTCTCGATAGAACGCCTTGAGCAGTTCGGGTTGGCGACTGTAGTTCTCAGGAATCTTCTTGATGGCCGTTTCGACCATTTCGCGTGGATTCCCCGTATGTATCACCACCTCGCGCAGTTGGATGGTGGTGGGCTGGAGTCTGATCTTCAGATTCTCGGTCCTGCCTGCGTGCAACGCCACCTTTCTGGTTTTGTAGCCTAAGTGCGACACCGTGATGTTTCCGGGCATATTGCCCAGTTTTAGAAGGAAGGCACCATCCTCGTTTGTGACCACAGAGATGCGGCCTGCTGAAACACTTACCTGAGGCAACGGACGCCCCGACTTCTCGTCAATAACAGTTCCGCCAACGGTTGTCTGTTGTGCCATGACTACCATCGGAACCATTAGCATGATTATAAGTGCTAGTTGTTTCATTGTTGTAATGAGTTTGGTGTCCTATTTGGTGCAAAGATACAAAAAAAACGCTAAGATGCAAAGATTATTGGAAAAAATAAGTAATTTTGCAGCAGATTAGTGATAAAATATAACATCAGCGTATGGTTTACAAATATGATTTCCTGGTGATAGGAGCTGGCGTGGCCGGTATGAGCTACGCATTGAAGGTGGCTCGCGCCAACAAAGGTAAGGTGTGTATGATATGCAAAACCTCGCTCGACGAGGCCAACACATCGTTTGCACAGGGTGGCGTGGCATCAGTCACCAATCTCGAACTGGATAACTTCGAGAAACACATTGAAGACACGATGATTGCGGGCGACTATATCAGCGACCCCAAGGCTGTAGAACAAGTGGTAAGAATGGCGCCCGAACAGATTAAGGAACTGGTTAACTGGGGCGTGAATTTTGATAAGAACCACGATGGCAATTTTGACTTGCATCGCGAAGGCGGACACTCTGAGTTCCGTATCCTGCATCACAAAGATGATACGGGTGCCGAGATACAGCGCGGACTGATGGAGGCTGTGCGCAACAATCCGAATATCGATATTAAGGAGAACCACTTTGCGGTGGAGATTATTACCCAGCACCACTTAGGTGCCAGAATTACACGCCGTTCGCCATACATCAACTGCTACGGTGCCTACGTGCTGAACCCTGATACCCAGAAGGTGGATACCTATCTGGCTAAGATGACTGTGATGTGCACGGGTGGTTGTGGTGCTGTGTATCTGACCACATCGAACCCGGTGATTGCAACTGGCGACGGTATCGCTATGGTGTATCGTGCCAAGGGTACAGTGGCCGATATGGAGTTTGTGCAGTTCCACCCCACGGTGCTGCATAACCCCAACGAAACGCATCCTGCCTTCCTGATTACCGAGGCTATGCGTGGCTATGGTGGCATATTGAAACTGCCCAATGGCGAGACCTTCATGGAGAAGTACGATGAGCGACTCTCGCTGGCACCACGTGATATCGTGGCACGTGCTATCGATAAGGAGATGAAGATTCACGGTCTGGACCACGTTTGTCTGGATGTTACCCATAAGGACCCAGCCGAAACGCGCAAGCACTTCCCCAATATCTATCAGAAATGCCTGTCGATAGGTATCGATATCACCACCGATTATATCCCCGTTCGTCCAGCTGCCCACTACATGTGCGGTGGTATCAAGGTGGATCTGAACGGACAAACCAGTATTGAGCAGCTTTATGCCCTTGGCGAGTGCTCGTGCACCGGTTTGCATGGTGGTAACCGACTGGCCAGTAACTCGCTGATTGAGGCTGTGGTTTATGCTGAGACAGCCGCTAAGCACTCGTTGGAGCATGTGGATTTCTACGACTTTAACGAGAAGGTGCCTGAGTGGAACGACGAAGGAACGCTGACCAACGAGGAGAAGGTGCTCATTACCCAGAGTGTGAAGGAGGTTAACCTGATTATGTCGAACTACGTAGGTATTGTGCGTAGCGATCTGCGACTGCATCGAGCGTGGGACCGTCTGGATATGCTTTACGAGGAGACCGAGCGCCTGTTTAAGCGTGTAAAAGCCTCGAAGGATATCTGCGAACTGCGCAATATGATCAACGTGGGTTATCTGATTACCCGTTGGGCTTTGGAACGTAAAGAGTGTCGAGGACTGCATTACACTACCGATTATCCTGTTCACGCTTACGATAAGTAGGAGGGAGATGATAGACAGACAAACCATTGAGAAAATTCTCGATGCCACGAATATTGTTGATGTGGTGGGCGAGTTTGTAACGCTGCGAAAATCGGGCGTTAACTACAAAGGACTGTGCCCGTTCCACGACGATAAGACACCTTCGTTCATGGTGTCGCCAACCAAGCAGATATGCAAATGTTTCTCGTGTGGTGAAGGTGGAACAGCCATCAACTTCCTGATGAAGCATGAGCAGATAACCTATCCCGAGGCGCTGCGCTGGCTGGCCAAGAAATACAATATCGAAATTCAGGAAAAGGAACTGACCGACGAGGAAAAACGTGAACAGAGCGACCGCGAGTCGATGTTCATAGTCAACGAGTGGGCCATGAACTATTTTAAGGATATACTGAACAACGACCCCGACGGTGTGGCTGTGGGCCGTCAGTATTTCCGCAGTCGTGGTATCCGCGATGATATCGTCGAGAAGTTCAACCTGGGATTTGCCTTGAACAAACGCGATGCTTTGGCACTTGCCGCCAAAAAAGCAGGCTATCAGGAGGAGTTCTTGATTAAGACAGGTTTGTGCATCAAAGGCGAAAAGGGTGTTTACGATCGTTATGCCGGGCGTGTTATTTTTCCCTGGTTTAACGTGAGTGGAAAAGTGGTGGCTTTTGGCGGACGACTGTTGGATGCCCGTACCAAGGGTGTGCAACAGAAGTACGTGAACTCGCCCGACTCGGAGATTTATCACAAGGAGCGCGAGCTGTATGGCTTGTATCAAGGTAAGAAAGCCATTGCCAAGGAAGACTGTGTGTATATGGTGGAGGGCTATACCGACGTGATTGCCATGCACCAGTGCGGACTGGAGAATGTGGTGGCCAACTCAGGTACAGCGCTCTCCAAGCATCAAATCAAACTCCTGCGACGATTCACGCCTAACATCATCCTGTTGTACGATGGCGATGAGGCTGGTATCCATGCCGCCATGCGAGGAACAGATATGCTGTTGGCCGAGGGCATGAAGGTGAAGGTGCTGTTATTGCCTGATGGCGACGACCCTGACTCCTTTGCACGAAAGCATTCTGCTACTGAGTTCAAGGCTTATATCGAGGAACATGCTGAGGACTTTATCTCGTTCAAAACCAAACTGACGGTGGAGAATGTGAACGACCCCGTGAAGCGTTCGGAGGCTATCGGGGGTATTGTGAAGAGTATCTCGGTGGTGGATGATAACCTGTTGCGTGATGAGTATCTCACTCAGCTGTCGCATCGACTCGGCATCAAGGCTGAGACTTTGTATGACTCGATGAATATCATGATCAATCGGGATCGTGAGGAGAAAGAGAAAGAGCACAGCCGTGAACAAGTCCAGAACGCTATCCAGCAGGAGCGTGAAGCCCAAGGCAAACCCATGGCAATCGGGTTGCATACTATCGATGACCAGATTAAGCAGGTGGAGGACCTGCTGCTAAAAACCATCGTTCGTGATGGCGAGAAGATTATCTACGAGAACCTGGAAACCGAGGATGGGCAGACCATCAACCTGTCGGTGGCGCAGTTCATTGCCTATGATATGGGCGAGGATGACTTGAGTTTCAGTCGTCCTGTTTACAACAAGATACTGCAAGAGGTGGTGGCGCATTGCGGTGAGGAGGGCTTTAAGGCCGAGGAATACCTGACGCGCCATACCGATTTCGAGATCAGCTCGATAGCGGCCAATATGGCTGTCGATCCCTATCAGCTTGGTAAGGGATTCCAGATGAAAGAACGTGAGGGCGGACTCCGACAGCATGTGGAACACGTGGTGCTTGATTACCGCTATTACTGCTTAGGTGTCAAGGTGAAGGAGTTGCTCGCCTCTATCAAGAAAGGCGAAGGCGATGTGATGGCTTCGTTGGCTGAGTACCAACGTATAGACCAGATCTACAAAGAGTTGGCAAAGAAACTAGGACGATGAGTTGGCTGAATATCATATTCATAGTGTACCAGATCATTGCTATCATGGCGGTGGTACACGTGATTATGGACAACCGTCAACCTGCTAAGACGATGGCTTGGGCGCTGGTGATTTATTTCGTGCCAGTGGTGGGCATCGTCTTTTATTTGTTTTTCGGCATCAATCATCGTAAGGAGCGCTACGTGAGCGAACGCACGATGAACCAATTGACCAAACGCTCGATGCTGGAGTTTGCCGAGCAGCAGAACCTGCGACTGCCCGAGCGCCACAAACCATTGATTGATTTGTTTGTAAACCAGAACCTGTCGCTGCCCTTTAAGGATAACCTGGTGGATATCTGTACCGATGGCTATCAGTTTATAGCCGAGCTGATGGAGGATATCGGCAAGGCCAAGAACCACATCCATCTGGATATGTATATTTTTGCCGACGACGCCCTGGGTATGCTGATTGCAGATGTTTTGATAGACAAGGCTCACGAGGGTGTTGAGGTGAAGGTGATTTACGATGATGTGGGGTGTTGGAATGTGCATCACCGCTTTTTTGAGCGCATGCGTGAGGCTGGCATCGAGGTGCGCTCGTTCATGCCTGTGCGATTCCCGTCGTTTACCAGTAAGGTGAACTACCGCAACCATCGTAAGATAGTGGTGATAGATGGTTTGGTGGGTTATATCGGCGGTATGAATATTGCCCAGCGCTATGTGAAGGGTTCAGGCGATCAGCCTTGGCGCGATACCATGCTGAGGATCTCGGGTGGTGGCGTGCATGCTTTACAACGAGCATTCCTGGTAGATTGGTATTTTGTGGATCGAACCTTGCTGTCGGATAAAAAGTACTATCCGCGATGCGAGGATATCAGCAACAACTGTCTGGCGCAAGTGGTTACCAGCGGTCCGACCACGCCTTATCCCGAAATCATGCAAGGCTATGTGCGTATTATCTTAGGTGCTAAGCACTATCTGTATCTCGAAACACCTTACTTCCTGCCTAACGACTCGGTGCTGTTTGCCCTGAAGACGGCTGCTTTGGGTGGTGTGGATGTGCGTGTGATCTGTCCGCGCCATAGCGATGCCAAGTTTGTGGAGTGGGCCAGTAGGAGTTATCTGCGCGAGGTGCTCGAGGCTGGCGTGCAGGTGGCTTTGTACGAAGCCGGATTCCTGCACTCTAAAATGTTGGTGTGCGATGATGCCATCACTACCTGTGGCTCGACCAATCTCGACTTCCGTAGTTTCGAAAATAACTTCGAGGCCAACATCTTCTTCTTCGACGAAGGTGTGGCCATGCGAATGAAAACCGTATTCTTACGCGACCTTGAGCAGAGTGTGCTGCTGAAGGACTTGAAGAAACGCATGCGTAACAATTTCCTGATACGCCTGTGGGAGAGTGTTACAAGGATGCTGTCGCCTCTTTTCTGAAAATCGAAAAGTTTACGCTGCCATAACAGCGATGCTCTACAAAATGTGGGGCATCCGAAAAGTCGTTATCCTTACCATGTTCGAACACCAGAATGCCGCCATCTTTCAGTAGGTTCTTTTCAAAAATCAGTCCTGGAATGGTGGGCAGTTCTTTGAGGGCGTAAGGAGGATCGGCAAAGATAAAGTCGAACTGTTGCTTGCACGATTTGATATAACGGAACACGTCGCCACGTAGTGGCAGGATTTGGGGTGTTGGTTGTTGGGTGTCGGGGTTTAGCTTTTTGACGCAGTCGCATATAAACTTGTGGTGGTCGCGGTCCATCTCAACGCTTACCACCTGTTCGCAACCACGCGAAAGGAGTTCGAGCGAGATACTGCCAGTACCCGAAAACAAGTCGAGGGCTTTGATGCCTTCGAAATCGATATAGCTGTTCAGTACATTAAAAATGTTCTCCTTGGCAAAATCGGTAGTAGGTCGTGCCTTGAACGAGCGGGGGATATCAAAATGTCGCCCCTTATAAATGCCTGTAATAATTCTCATCGTCCGCGTGATATAAAGGTTACTAAATCGTAAGGCATGCCCTTGATGCTGGTGGCTGGCGAATCGGGGAATTCTGCCGTTGCGTTAATCATGTAGGCATGGTGCAGGAATCGCTTCAACTCCTGCAGCAGCCACTCTTCTTCGGGAATGTTGCCTAAGATATGCAGTTCGTCGTGCTCAGGTTCCAGGCGCAGTTGCTTCCACACATACATCAGATAGTAAAGGGCATCGTGTGCATGAGCGGCATCAAACGTGTTGCAGAACTTAAAGCGGTTCTGCTGGAAACTGAAGATGTGCAGCTTCTTGCTGTTGAAGTAGCCATACAACTTGTTGCGATGACCTGTAAAGCTGCGCTGATGAAGCTGGCGCCAGACTGGTGTCAGGGCATGCACAAAGTTATAGCCACTCTCAAAGCGGTCCTTGATAACCGTATCCAGATTCTTGTTGATGGCGAAGAGGCAAACGGCCTTCAGGTCGGGCAGCACGTTATAAAGCATCACGCGCTTTTCCTGACCGGGGGGATATGAGAACGAGAAGAGGGCTTCCATATCGTTCTCGTCGAACTGTTCGATGGGTACCAGCAACGAAGGAGTATCTACCATGATAAAAACCTTGGCAGTATCTTCATCTACATAGTCGCCAGTCTTGAAAGCCTCGCGCAGGTTGGCCGACATCGAGATACCGCCCCGAACCACGTACGGACGATAGTCGATGGGGTGCTCGGTGTTGCTTACATCGAGTGATGTGAATGAGAGCGTGTTGCGCCCTATGCGTATGATTGTTGTCTTCGCGTCCATCTACTTCACGTTCATCACACTGGCCACGCACAGCGCA
>OCTX014541031.1_pt1 | contig 14017 bp, 12 predicted proteins | sample 1539691 | NCBI WGS metagenome assembly OCTX01 (sample SAMN02144231, study PRJEB22623) | gut metagenome | biome: sheep rumen | host: Ovis aries | place: New Zealand | reverse complement strand
CTTGCAGACCGACTCAATTCCATATAATTGCGCCTGTTCACATATCCCGTTACACTCATGTGGCTCATCGGAACTTCCGCATGCTTTTAATACAAGAATTCGCTTGTGCATATCGATAACTATTTGTATTACTTGTTTACAATTTTCTATAGATGTCAAATAATCTTGTTGGGATATCTATGTTCCGCTTCTTCTAAAATTTTTGCAAACTCAGTTGAATCTTCTTTATATAACTTAACCATCTCGCGAAACAAGTTACTTACATGAGAAATGCCATGAGCACCATCTGACATAAGAAACTGAATTGCTCCAAGTTGAAGAGTTATTCCATTAACATTCCTATAGGTATCGCAATCTTGCAGATTAGAAGGTCTTATTCTTTCTGATATTCTCATAGCTACTTCTTTTACAGAAGCATGACCATTCGCTACTTTTTTGTAACCATCTATTAATAGCGTAGCTTCATATTTGTTCCATTTTGCATTTCTCATTGACAAAAATATTATAACCGAACATCGTAATAATTCGGCATGTATTTATAGAATTTTTTATATTTTTCGATATCTGTTGCTTTAATAATTTTTCCTTCCACAATCTCCTTTTCTTTTTCTTCTATATTCAGTATTTGATTCAAATATAATGCTTCTTTGCGAGTAAGATTGGGAATGTCTATTTCTAATGGATCCTCTTTATTTAAATAATCAGAATCATTTACATATAATTGCCTTTTATCATAATCATGATTGATAATAATGCCTCCGCATGTAAACATCTTGGCGCCACCTCGTTCTTGGTACTTTATATTATATAATGATTCGTATTTTAAACTTGTCTGCTCTATTTTATTACGTTCCTCTATGACCTTATAGCAATACGAATCTATCATTCTTTTTATAGTCTTAGATGTATTTATATTTGCACAACAGTTTTTTTCAATGTCATAAGGTACCAAACCATTAAACAATTCTTCAAACTCTTCATTTGTATATGGTCGAGGTGGATCAGCCTCTTCATTTTGCAGTTGACGGTTACAAGACATGATATAGACACTTCCATGAGGCAGAGAATTAAATAGAATATTTATGTCCGTAAACACATCCATTGTTAGAACTCCATCATAATCTAACCATACGATGCTGGGTTTTGACAAATCAATTTTTAATAGCATATTCGTTGATAAACCATGTAAAATCTTGATGCACGAAAAAGGTTTGTTAAATTCCAGTTTTTCTGGCGTAAAACCTCCTTCGATGCTATACATGCTATCGACACTTAGTTCTTTATGAAATAGTTTAAAATCAGTAAATGCCAAACCTCCAAATCCGATATACTGATATTTTTGTCTCATATTGATGACTATTTGATACAAGGATGCCAGCAGCATTCGTCTTTCAACAAATTTACATGGACGAATTTCATAATTAAACAAATTAGGACTCTTCATATTCAATATCCTCCATCTGTAAATAATACTCAAAAGATAATGTTCCTAGTTCCTTATAACTTCGTGCCTCTGCATGCAATTTTGCTGCATTTGCAGCATTCTTGTTTGCATCAAATGCGATTCTAACTGTATCTTTCTTCTGGGAAATGATATCCATGTCTAATTCTGGTGCATCAAACCTCTTTTCTGGATGTTCTTGAAACTCGAATGTTTTTAATTCCATGGCCGTTTTCCTCTCATTATTATCACATAGCATTTGCCTATAGTCATTCGCTTTGTCTCCCATCTGTGGAATTTTCTTAAGGAAATCAAGAACGCTCACCATCGCATTTTTCATTAATGGTAAAACAGTTTTGTACACTTCAGAGGTTGCGTCAATTCCTTTTTTTGTTGTTGTTAATGGTAAATTCAACGTCTCCTCTGAATCCAAAAACAATAAGCCTCTAAACATTACAAAATTAATATGCCATTTCGGGATTGGTGAAATCCCCCATCCTGTAATAGTGGATGTATCAGCCTCCATTACAAGTCGGTTATTACAATAAATATACCAACCAGATTGCTTAGGCTCCCCAATCTCCCCAAGTCCTGCTATAATACGGTATTTCACATCGCCAACATTCCCTTCCGTGTAATAGGGTTTGGAGTTATCAGAATAAAGAAGTTCCGTTTTGTGACCATTCAAGAGTCTTCCATTTAAAGATATCCGAATGCCTTTGAGTAAACTAAAGTTTAATAGTTTCTGAATGTCATCAGACAATTCTTTAAGGAAACTGCTGTCGGAGAACAAGTCTTTGACCTCGTTATTTAAGTTTGACACTCGAATTATTGTGCCTTTATAACCTAATGAATTATTATCTATTATTTGATAATTAAAATTCCAATCATCAATACTCGTTTCAACGTTTCCGTCAACTATCACCGTCCTTTTTTTCTGACTCCATTCATCAACATTCACTTCAACCTTAAAATGATCCTCTGCGGACTCTGATTCGACGATAAAGTTCTTGCCAATCTTAAATAATGAACGTTTCATTCCTATGCCAAAACGTCCGACAGTATTATGACTTATTGGGGCTTCATCAGGACGCCCAAACCTAAATGCATATTTTTGAGCAGTTTCCAAAGAAAATCCACCGCAATTATCTCTTATAGAGAATTCATTGCTATTAACGATTAATTCAATTTCTAACCCAGAATAATCATTCGGATTAATATTGTTTGCTCCATCTATCGAATTGTCAAGCAAATCAATTATTGCATCTTCAATTGAAATATCTCTTGTGATCATCTCAATGAAGAATTTTTTTGTAGGATTGCCATCTATTGTATTATGTGCCATACAACTGTTATCATTTATTATTTAATTTCTTTTAAAATCTCTATAAATACCGTTGGGGATGAAAACATCACACGTTCCTTTTCCCATTTCTCTGCTAAGTATTCAAATCCACGATTTGCATAACCTTCCATCTCACGGACAAAAGCTCTTAGGAACTTGGCGATAGTTTCATCATCAGCATTCTCCAAACCAATCCAGTTATAGCCATAGTCTGCAGAACGGTTAAGCAACATCATTATGATGTAGTCTTTAATAGGTTCTGGTTTCCATCTGAACAGTGGTGCAAACTCCCACGTTTTCTCTTGTGACTCAAAATACTTTGGGCTACCCAAGCGTAAACCAATTACAAAGGCGTACATGAATGTCTGGAAATAAGGACCAAACTGTGCAATATTACCTTTACCAATTCTTTCTTGCTTATTGGATATGGCCTCTATCATCGAGCGATATTTGTCACTATAGTTAGGGCGCAAATCACTTATTTTATTTTTCAACTCTGCACTATTCATAACATCTACATTTTATTCTGAATAACACTTTTTCTTAGTCACGAGATTTGAGGCATCAGCCCTCTCTTCAGGATAGTTCACGTAGAAAGTTCCCCTTATTTCGCCAGTTCTCATTTTCTCAGCGATGTCTTCACCATGTTCATTAATGAGAAGTTCAGGATTGTTAGGCTCACATAAATCTTTAATCATGATGATGCTCTGACGGAACACATTTGGAGCAATATCAAAGAAGTTACGAATAAAATTCCAGCTGAACTCAGAAAATGGAGCATCAGAAATGAATGGATATTCAAAACTCTTATTACCAACTTTAGAAGAAATGATGGACATGACAATTGCTAATTGCTTCATTCTTTGGAATCCTGTACCATTACCAAACAATTCCTCACCATAGGAGTTTGTTACAGAAACCTTTACAGCCCCATTCTCTTGTCTTTCAAAATTGAGTGTACCACCAAGAGTTTGGTTACCTTTTGTCAAGGCACCATACATCTCGTTAGCCGTAACCTGAAGTTTTGAAACGATTTCCTCAAAGATTCGCTCTTTTGTCGATTTAAATATGGATTCTACAACCTGCATATCTTCATAAAGATGCTGGGCTTTTCTGATAGGTGCTGTACCTTGTCGTTTATCCAGTTCATTCTTTGCTTTAATAAAGCCCTTTTTCCATAGCTCAATTTTTCCAGTGTATCTTTGAATTTCCTCTTCCTTTTCTTTATATGTATTTTTTGCCTGAATATAACCAGAAAGGACACGACGATCATCGTCGTCAGTAGCGTTATCAGATCCAACCAAAGTTAATTCATTCTCTTTGGCTTCAACCACCTTGACTTGCTGTTCAATCTCTTCTTCCAGATTAAAAATGTCAGACATATACTGGCTGTAGTCATCAGCAATCTTAGGAATGGTTGTTTCATAACGACCTGTAGATTTCTGAATATCTCCATAAAATTGCATAAAGGAATCTGAAACACGCATTGGCTCCTTTGGACGTTCCATGACTTTTTTAATGTGTAACCAAGGCTCAGAACCACGTGGAGCTTCACGATTACACACTTCACACCATTGGTGTTCAAGCATACGTTTCAGTGAAGGTGCATCTGGAGAACCTTCTGGCAACATAATATCAGGATTGTCTTGTATTTCCTGTTTTGCAATCTGCTTTGTCAATGCTATGCGATAGTCATCAAAATCGCTAGTTTCGCCTTCCAAACCATAGAGCAGCCAGGGACAATTCTCATCAAACAGCCTACTGGTAATAGACAGTTCCTGTTGTTCATGCTTGTCCTTCAGTCCTTTTAGCTTTTGACACTCTTCATCGTATTCTTTTCTCAACTGAATACGCTTTTTGCTAGAGAAGAAATCAGACTCATATTGTTGCTCCTTTTCTTTTGCTTCAACGGATTCCTTTCGAGCCAATTCAATTTTTTCTTTGGCTTCTTCAATCCATTTTTCATAATTGTCGCGTTCTTGGCGTAAACGGATTATACCCTCATCAGCCTCTTTGTTACGTTTTTCTTCATCTTGATAACTCTTCTTGGCTTGTTTTACAAGTTCTGATGCAAGGCCACACATTTTGATAAGATTGTTGATATCAGCCAAAACGTTTATGGTCTTTTCGAGTCCGTCAAGCGTTGAGAGGTCAACAAGGCGTTCCATCGACTCTCCTTGTAGCAAAGAGTATTTTTCCATTTCTGCAGGAATAAGACAACGGATAGCCGCTAACTTTTCATCTTTATCCAATAGGGGCAAATCACTATTACCCTCTGTCTTCATGACGTCTGTTCTTGCCTGATAATCCCAGTCATCATCCTGTTTCTTGCATATAACACTTTTGCAAACATTGTATGTTATGCCATCATTCTCATAAATGACACGCACACCCATTTCCAACTCAGGTGATTCATACCGTGCCTTAGCAGACATCATCTTAAAATAAGATGCTGATACAGGGTAGTATTTCTTTTCATCAGAGTCATATACTTCATCTCGCAAAATCCATAAGAATCCGTTATAGAACTTTGACTTACCCATATTATTATCGGCATTAATGATATTTATGCCTTCTGTAAAGGTATAGGTATTGTCCTCATAACTTCCATAATAGTTATAGAAGTTCTGAAAGCTGATAGACTTGATAAGTGTTCCCATAATCTTTACAGCTTTAGTCTGACACTTTCTTTAATATTCCTTGGAATACAGTATTCGTCGCTTTATTATTAGCGACGCCATTGATGACATCCTTGATAACTTCTATCATAGGATTGTTAGAAACCTCCATGTAGCTGGCCTTCACAACATCTTCCTTGCTAATGCCCAAATGCGTCTGAAGCTCATCGGCCTTCATCAGCTCTTCAAATATTCTTTGTGGTTCCATAATTATGAATTTTGATTTTCTTCGTTCAACACCATTTCGTCTAGATTGATTTCATAAAATCGGACTACTTCATCAAGCATGCTCAATGCTCCTGTATAGTAGTTGCTAGCAAGGTAGCCAAAGTTTGCCACTCTTCGCATCTCATTTTCCACCAGATTTTTCTCCATCGTCCAGAAACGACGGTCATAATGAGGCGAGTGGAAATTGGGTACCACTACCATATCGTAGATGTATGCAAACGTTTTGTCTTCATGACGGCGCAACAATCTTCCACGTCGTTGTATGAACTGGCGAGGGTTGCCAGTACTTGATGTAAATATGCCATATTCTGCACGAGGCACATCTACACCCTCATCAAGACAATTCTTTGCAAATAGCACATTTAGACGACCTTCAGCAAATGCAGCGAGTTTCTGGCGTCGCATTTCCTTTGAGTCTTCTCCAGTATATGAGTTGCAGGTCACATTAGGGAATGTATGTTTCAATACAGCCTGCATTTCTTTCAAAATATATTCATCAAGTCGCTCATCATCTACTTCATCCAGCCTTGTACGTTTACCTGCAGCTGAATAGACGAAACAATATTTGAGTTTGTCTTCGCCAATAGTCTGCAATATCTGACGAAATACGGCCATTTTGTTACGTGCCTTGTGCAACAGATTCTTTCTGAGCAATAATAGTTTTCTTGCCCTCTCAGGATCAGAGAATCCACCCTTATTGCTGTTATACATCTGCACCAGTTGTCTGGTTATTCTTGCATACTCTACCATCTCGTCATCTTCAAGTCTGGCAAGATATGGGAAGTAATAATATGGCATCAGGCGCTCTTCCTTGATAGCTCTACTCATCGAGAAACTATAGGTGTAGGGATGCGTATCATTGAAGAAGCTTTCAATCTCTCTTGTTCCTTCTTCATCATAGATACGATTTGGCGTGGCAGACAATGCGATACGCCTTTCAATCGTCAATGCGTGGAATGCATTCCTTACTGATGCTGAACCAATATTATGGGCCTCGTCAGCAATGAGAATAGTGCCCTTTGAAAGTTTGGGGAGCATGACCTGGAAATCCTTCATAACAAAGGATTGGTAGGTTGAAATGATGACATAATTGACATTTCTGCCCAGTCCCATTTTCATAATCATCTTCGCCAGTTCTACTTTCCATTGAGCATTCTCTGACGATACCTTAATCACATTCCTAAAGTTGAAGTTACGCACCTCATCGCCCCATTGTTCCACAAGTGCAAGTGAAGGAACCAATATGAGCAATCTATAGAAATCATCGTCACGATATTCTTCAAGAGCACAATTGAGTGAAGTGATGGTTTTACCTGTACCAGTAGCCATTGCAAACACACCTCGCTTGCCGCGATCTTTCCATGCTTGATAGGCATCTATCTGATAAGGACGTGGCCCATCCTTAAACTTAGATGGAAAGTGAGGTTCATCTACAGTAGCAAGATAGTTCTCTTGTTCCAGTTCCTTCATTACCACATTTTCCAACTTCACCAAATCGTCTATATCAGACGTTGGATAGGTTACAAGTATTCTATTGCAGAACTCTTCAGCTGGGAATACCATGATGTCTGGATTCCGATTCTCCCATATACTTTCGAAATCGTCATGATATCCCTTGATGCGTTCGCGATCGTCATCGCTACGCCAAGAACAGATGGTGTCTATAGCCTCAATATTCTTTGTAAGACCAGAAGCAGTAAGGTTCATCGAACCATTAAAAGCGACCTCGTTTCCTTCTGTATCAGCAAAAATGCCAAACTTTTCATGAGCGATACCATCCTCCTTTAACATGACGATTTTAACCTCTATACGATGCTGACTTATCAGGTACGATAAACAGCGGAAAAATAGTTCATCACGTCGAGAGAATATCTTCAATAGCCTGTCATATGACTGTATCATATACTGCTCGAAACCTTCGTAATCGCTATTCTTCAATAGTTTGTAATCGTCTTCTGTAACACTGGGGTTGATATACATGCGCATGTTGCCACCATTCTTGACGAAATGGGCAAAGCCACATGCGAGTACATTGAAGCATGCACTACTGAAATAGCCCAGACCTAAATCTAAATGCGAACTATTAATCAAAGCCTTTGTGAAAAATTCCGTAGGCTTATGTTCGCGTTTCGATGAATAGCGTAACTCAAAACTCTGAGATGCTATGTCTGTGCGAATAATCGCTTCTTCGCGAGCACACCAAATGGGTTCCTCAGAATGACCATGATCAATTACCTCATCTTCATCCCAAGCAGAATGGTCCTTATACGGTTTACTTCGTAATCCCCACGTGTCTTCATCATTAAAATGCACGAAATTAACCTTATCCTGAATGAGCGATGACTGCAAATTACGACGCGTTGTTGAAGTTTTACGCTGGTTATTAATATAGTCAAGAATTGTATGTAGTTTTTGAGGTTTGCGTTTACCCTCTAAATACTCCTTGGCTAATTCTCTAATACCAGGCTCTGTTTCCTTCTTAACCTGCTGTTTCACAAACTTTGGCAGTATGATTCTGTCATCAGGGTCAGGAAATAGTCCATACAAATCTGCAACTTCTATAGCCAAAACTTCTGTGATTTTTGCAATTTTGTTTAGGCTATAGTGATGCCATACTTCATGATGGTCTTCAATAAATGAGGCAAGTGTTATACATTCATCACCCTTAGCAACAGCCAACTGCTGCCTAAACACCTCGTGGAACTTATCAAAGTCAAACACATCGGCGTAATCCATTCTCAGGGTGATGTCAATCATATCTCGCTCAATCCTTCATGAATCTTATCAAACAAATAATCGAATCCCACCAAATTGGGGTTGTCTTTTACGTCTTTATCTATCAGCTCCAAGCCATCGTCAAGATGCAACTTGAAGTATCGTGGCAGATCTTTGTCTGTACTCTTTATCTGGTAGTGTTCGCAAATCATAGAAAGATACAGCGGAAACAGATTGCCAAACAATACATTCCTGCTATACTCCTTACCGCCAGAGTCCTTGACTTTTGTAGGGTCGAAATGCCCACCTTGCTTCAATGAGTATGCGATGGCTATACGTGCAATGATATTCTCTGCACCAAGGCCAAACTTTCTTGTCAGCCTTGTCACACGCTCCTTGTTTTCTGTGCTTGTCTTAATCTGTCCTATCATTGCCTTAATTCTTTTGCATTAAACTTTTTACGTTAGCAGCCTCGAAGTATGACCTTGAAGTATCGTTGACTATCAGCGTAGCACTTTCCACAAATGGTTGCAGGGTCTTGTATTCTGCCTCCGTCAGTTCCTTGTGCAACAGTGGGAACAGAATCACTTGCTTCGAGATGGAAGGGTAGAATTCACTAATAATCTTCGAAGAGTGGCTCTTGTCAAACTTCTGTAATGGACTGTCAATGAATACAGGGAACTGGATACCGCTCTCGTCAACAAGTGCCTTCAGGATTGAGGTGGCATAGAGTTGCTTTTCGCCCTTTGAAAGCATATTCTTGTTGATAACGTTGCCGTCACTTGAGAACAGATTGATATCCATCGTGTCAGAGTCAAGTTCTACTTCCACATGACTGATAAAATCTTCCTTGTGCATCAGTGTGTTCAGTGTAGTCTTGATGCGAAGTTCAAGAGACGATTTCTTGTTCTTCTTCAACGAAAGCAGGAAGGTATCAAGTTCTGTAATGAGTTCGCTAGCCAACTTGTCCTTTGCTTCGTCAGCATCGTCAACGCTAATCTTACGACTGAGTTCTTTTATCTTTTTGTCGTAAGACTCTATTGTCAACTGCAACTCGCCAGTTCTGATGTGGCCTAAACGCTGTTTCTCCTCGTAGGTCTTGATTTCTGCTTCTATCTTATTCTTGTTGTCACGCAGACCTTTAATCACTTCATCGCTCTCCTTGCTTTGGATGTTTGACAGTCTTTTGACATTGCGCTCCAAGGTAATCTTGTTCTTGCGATAGGCTTCTGCCAATGCTTCAAATTCGATACGATAGGTCGTTGTCAGACTGTTGTAAACAGCTTCAACCTCTGCAAACTCATCATCAGTAAGGGTTACTTGAATATCTCTATCACAAGCACGTCCTCTGTATTTCTCGATGATAGCTTCCAGTTGGGTGTGGGCATCCTTTTTGGAGTCCTTATTAACTGGCATCTTATCAAGAAGTCCCTTCATCTCTTTGCTCAAAGCATCCAAGACACTGTTCTGTGCAGTAGCAGTATTGTTGTTGGCTATTGCTTCGTGGTCTGCTTTTGACAACTCATAGGCACGAGCAAACAACTGGCCAGAAATGGCAAATGGTGCATAGTCGATGAACTGCTTCAAGGCAGATTTCATCTCAATATCGTCTTTCTTACATTTCTCGATGACAGCCTTTACGCGCTGAAGTTCTTCTGTCTTAACTGAGTTACCTTCGCGAGAAAGCTGTAATTGCAACTGGCCATCTTGTTCTCTCAGGTTTGTCAGAGTGGCTTCTATTTCTGTCAAAGAATCAGTAAGCTTAGTCAGTTCATTTGACACACCCTCACGTTCTGCCTCCAGTTTTTCCAACTCGTCTTTCAAACCTATATCCTTCGACTTCTTACGATAGCGCAGACGCAGACCTTCGAGGTTGCTTCTCAGTTCTTCATACTTTCTGATACCAAGAACTTCTTCGTATGCTTTGCTCAACTTACGACGTTCAGCAATGGTGCCTGTATCTGCCAGTGATACGATTTCTTCTGAGTCAAAGAAGAAGAGCTTGGCAATATCTTTGTTGAGGATAAAGTCGTTGATGAAAACTTCAGGGCCAATCTCATCTGTTAGTTCATTCTTAACGCCATCTATCAGAATCTCCACATCCTCTTTTTGCAAGAGTGAATCATAGCTTCTGGTAACAACTATCTTCTGACAAGGAATTGAGGGGATACCAACTTCTGCAAAGCAGATGGCAACGCTATAGACGCTGTCTTTCTTAATTTCTTCGTAGCCATTGGTGTAACCGTTCTTTTTTATCAGCGCAACAATCTCTGGAGTCGCTTTTTCTTCAAATCGCTTTGCTGCATTCTGGTTCAGAATCTCCTTCTGCATCGCAGCATAGCTGCTGTTTGTCTCTTGGCCTGAAACTGGTACCTCGCCAACAAACCTGCCAAACAAACACCATAGCAAAGAATGAAGCAGCGTGGTTTTACCAAAGCCGTTTTCACCACAAATCAAATGAACATTCTTGGCTTCGTCAAAGCGGAATTGGATAACATTCTCACCTTCATAAAGGCGATAATTGTTGAGGGTAATGCTTTCAATCAGCATACTGACCTCCTTTCTTTACGAATCTATCCAACTGTTCGTCTATATCGTTCTGGAGTCCAAACTTGCGCATCATCAGCACCTTGCTCTTTTGCAGGGCAAGCAGTTCCTGTATCAACTGGAAGTGCTTGGAATCTGTGCATGATTTTTCCAGGATCAAGCGCTCCTGCAATCCAATCTCCAAGTTAGGAATATTGTAGCCGTAAATCTCATTGTAGATATCGTTCACCGTTGGCTTGAAGTAGCCATCGCGAAACCATATAACCTGAATGGCTATCAGTTCCTGACTGGTTATCAGCCTTACGCTGGAGTGACCTTTCTGTACCTCCTTCTGCGTTTCAAGCAGTTCGCGCAACATCTGTACTCGATACTCGAAGGTGTAGTTTCCTTGGTTATGACCTGTCTCGTCAACGGCAGATTGGCCATTACGACGTGTTGGCAAACGTAGTTCTGATTTGTTGCGATTCTCTACAAGACGATCGTGATATTCCAAAAGTGGCGTCATCCAAGTGAAACCATTCTTGATGAGTGAAGTCATCGACTTGTCTTCTTTCGCAACGGTACAAATCCAGCAACCAAAACGGCTCTGGCCACAAGAGCGGTGACTATCGTCTGTCACAACAGTAGGACATTCATAGTCATCGGCAGAGGCGTTCATGTATATCTGGAAAAGTATCTCGTTGTCAAAGCCCCAGGGTGATGGGATGGAATTAATAACCCACCAAACTTCTTCAAGCATCAACTCCTTGATAGGAGCGTATGTGAAAGTGTTCGGATTTAATGGATGTTTCGACAAACGGTGTCCTTTTATCTCATGCTTTTTAATGGAGCGTTCACGCTGCTGACTTTCTGTCAGACGTGTACCAACGAGCACGATAGCCTCGCCATCTGCCACCACCTGATCTGTGATAAACTTCGAGGTGGGCTTGATTTTCATCTTGTCTGTGCAGAAACGGAAGGAATTATTAGGCACAGGATAACCCTTGCCAATAACGCAACTCCAGAAGGTATCCTCCAATTGTGGGGTTGTCCTCACCACTTGAATTGGCAGTTTCTGCTCCCTTGCTGCATCCTCGATTTTTATCAGCACCGTAGAGACATACTCATCGATGACAGGATTCTCTACCATCGTGTCATTGCATACCACATAAACCCTGCGTTTCAAATCCTTGCCTTCTTCCCTGAGCGAAAGCATGGAAATCCACGTGAGCATCAAGAGTGTTGTTGAGTCCTTGCCGCCCGAGAAACCAATAATCCACGGACGGCAATTCCTGTCTGCCTCCATGTACTGGTCTTTTAGCTCGTCAACGACAGCACGCACTCGTTTAGACTTTATCTCGATCATGTCATAATTCAAATTGTTCATGTCATCCTCAATGAATATCCTTATAAATAATTAAATTTTCTTTTGTCTCAGGAAACACCGAGTTAACATATTCTTTGTTTATTAATTCCTCTATCGTAATATTTAATAACTTCGCTATCTTAATATATGTCTCCATTGGAGGCTGGCACGCGTTGGTACACCACTTGGAAACGGTTGTGGGGGCACAACCTAACTGTTCGGCCAGCCATTTGTTAGTTCTCTTCTTTTCAGCGAGTACCACTTTGATGCGATTGATATCTTTGTCCATATTAGGATAATGAAATGTTATGGCTACAAAGATAATCATTTTTGTCGAAACTGAAGCAAAATATTAAGATAATTAACTTTATCACTCACTAAATTGCCTTTTTTCTCACTTTTAGTTTCATAATTTACCCTGGCGACGACGATTGTTGTCTTCAGGAATGTATGCCCTTGCAAAAGCAGACAGAAGGGCATTCCTTATTATATTTAAGGTGCTTAGCCAAAAAGAATAAACCTGTGGATTCACCTCAAAATATCCACACCTGTGAGTACCTGTTTTCCACACATTCGAGAAACTGGACTTATGCTTTCTAAGCAATATTTCTATTGCGGATTTTATACAAACATAAAGAGCGGAAAATACCGCAGAATGAATATGTGGAACTATTCGGTAGAGGTATGCCACTATTCCCGCATTATTTTCCGCATTAGTTTACTCACTATAAAGATTTACATGGTCATTGTTCATTCTCGGCATTCTTCTCTTTACACTCGATGAATGAAATTTCCGCATAGAAATCAAACGATAATAGTTGGTCACCGAAGGGCTGTGTTCCATGATAACATGTGACTCCAAAGAGGGTGTATTTGATATGCTATTTTGTTCCATTGTTTGCACAATCGAGAAGTCATCAGCCAGACATGTCTGTTACCCAATATAAAACAAATTTCACCAACAGGAAAGACCTTGATGGGATACAATATCATCATGGACTTGACGAAGAGCTTTTCTGCGACGACCTAACGACCCCGAAATCATTTCTTGCCTAAGGGAAAAACGTTAACCAATCAATTTCATTTCTATTCAGACTTGCCATTAACACTAAGACTCTCGTCATAGATTGCCACTGCAAATCATCACCCCGAATGCAGACCTTTGGGAAAGGCTATTCTTGGTCATCTTTCATGTGCGTTTAGAGTTTTATCGGATAAACGTTTGGTGCGGGGTCTCGGGGTGTCCCTGAGCCTATTCAGCCAATGAGCTTGCTCAACCCTGGTTTGTGGCGGCTGCTTGCGGGATTTTTCTCCAAGGCAGGTATTAGGCTACCTCTATTGCGGAATTTTCGCAATATGCGCAAGCGCCTTTAGGGATTTTTAGACACTCTGCGAGGGTTGTTGAGAAAGGCTATGTGATGGTTTCGATAGTACATGTGTGGAAAGAGTGCTGTTACACGCCACCCGATTAAGGGCAGTGTAACAGCACTAAGGACGTCAGGATTATAGGGATACCACAAACGGCAGTCTTCTGCTTCAGAGGACATCTACGGTGCCTTAGAATGGATTATTAGCCGATAGTACAGTTCAGTTTTAATACTGCACGTTTCCCTATGTCGTAACGACTCACCGCCCCAAACTTTTCCAGATCCGCAATAAAGGTACTCGTTGTATCTCTATCCCAGTGCCAGGCTCTCGACAGGCTGCTTATACTTCCG
>OCTX012277974.1_pt1 | contig 14019 bp, 10 predicted proteins | sample 1539691 | NCBI WGS metagenome assembly OCTX01 (sample SAMN02144231, study PRJEB22623) | gut metagenome | biome: sheep rumen | host: Ovis aries | place: New Zealand | reverse complement strand
TTTGAGTCTCCCGTGTCTTCAACACGGGAGACGAGTTTGGTCCGATCCGTTCTGACTATAAGCGAGCCTTAGTACAACTCTGCGAAAAAAGCTGAACAACACAGGAGGTATCCTCTCAGGCGACCTCCTAAGGGCGCAACCTCTCAGGCGACCTCCTAAGGGCGCAACCCCTTATCCCTCAATCACTCCAGTATGTATAACCTGGGCATTGAGTTCCCGTCCGTCTGTCCCGATCTCGATAATATCTCCTTCGGAAACATTGTCGGCCAGGATCAGGCGCGCGCTCGCAGTCTCCACATTCTTCTGGATGTAACGCTTGAGAGGTCTCGCGCCATAGGCGGGATCATAAGCGGCATCCGCAACATAGTATTTTGCCTCGTCGGTGAGACGAATGGTGATGCGGCGGTCCGCAAGTCTCCTGTTGAGGTCATCGACGATGAGGTCGATAATGCCCTTGATATCACTGCGGGAGAGCGGGTTGAACATAATGATCTCATCCAGGCGGTTGAGAAACTCCGGTCTGAAAGTATCCCGCAGCATTTTATGGACCTTCTGCGCGGTTGAGGAGGAAATCTCCCAGTGGTCGGGTTCTCCGGCAGGGGTATCGGACAGCTTGTCCTGTCCTGCTCCGTCGAACTCCGTCTCCTCGTCAAAGTTGAATTTGACTTTGTCGCTGCCCGCCTGGCCGCGGCGCTCAATATCCGCCAGAATCTCCTGGGCACCGATATTGGATGTCATGATCAGGATCGTGTTCTTGAAGTCCACGGTCCTTCCCTGGGAATCCGTGATACGGCCGTCGTCCAGGACCTGGAGCAGGACATTGAAAACATCAGGGTGGGCTTTCTCGATCTCATCGAAAAGAACGACCGAGTAGGGTTTCCTGCGGACTGCTTCAGTCAGCTGGCCGCCTTCTTCATATCCCACATATCCGGGAGGTGCTCCGATCAGACGGGAGACCGAGAACTTCTCCATATATTCGCTCATGTCGATGCGGACCATATTCTTCTCGTCATCGAACAGGGACGCCGCCAGGGCCTTGGCCAGTTCGGTCTTGCCCACTCCGGTGGGACCCAGGAAGAGGAAGGAGCCGATCGGCTTGTCAGGATCCTTGATGCCTGCCTTGCTGCGGATAATAGCCTCAGTGACTTTCTCCACAGCCTTGTCCTGGCCGATGACACGCCTGTGCAGCTCATCGCCCAGATGCAGTGTCTTACTGCGTTCGCTCTCGGTGAGCTTGCTGACAGGGATTCCGGTCCAGCGCGAAATGATGCGGCTGATCTCGTCGTCTGTCACGCGGTCGTGAACCAGCGAATTTTCTCCGGAATGCATGGCTTCCTCGCTCTGAGCCAGCTCTTTTCTGAGCTGAGGGAGGCGTCCATACTGGAGTTCCGCGGCCCGGTTAAGGTCTCCGTGCTGCTGGGCGATCTGGATCTCGCTGCTGACACTGTCGATCTCCTCACGCAGTTTGGAGAGACTGTCCGCCCGGTTCTTCTCGTTCTCCCACTGGGCTTTTTTGACAGCGAAGGAATCCTTGAGTTCAGCCAGTTCCTTTCTGAGGGTCTCGAGGCGCTCTTTGCTGAGCTTATCCTCTTCCTTCTTCAGGGCTGTCTCCTCAATCTCCAGCTGCAGGATCTTTCTCTGCTGTTCATCGAGTTCTGTGGGCAGGGAATTCATTTCTGTCTTGATCAGGGCACAGGCCTCATCCACGAGGTCGATCGCCTTGTCAGGCAGGAACCTGTCCGAAATATAGCGGTTTGAGAGCACGGCGGCACTGACAAGGGCATTGTCGAGGATTTTCACTCCGTGGTAGACCTCATATCTCTCTTTCAGGCCGCGGAGGATGGAAATCGTGTCCTCCACAGTGGGCTCATCCACCATGACGGGCTGGAAACGGCGTTCCAGGGCCGCGTCTTTTTCGATATACTGGCGGTACTCCTTGAGGGTTGTGGCGCCGATGCAGTGAAGTTCGCCCCGCGCCAGCATGGGTTTGAGCATATTGCCGGCATCCATGGCGCCCTCGGATTTGCCCGCTCCGACAATGGTGTGAAGCTCATCGATAAAGAGCAGGATCTCTCCCTCGCTGCCTTTGATGTCCTCCAGGACCGCCTTGAGACGCTCCTCGAACTCACCGCGGTATTTGGCGCCCGCCACGAGTGAACCCATATTCAGGGAAAAGATTTTCTTGTCCCTGAGGCCTTCGGGCACATCCCCTCTGGCAATTCTCTGGGCCAGTCCCTCCACGACGGCAGTTTTGCCGACACCGGGCTCACCGATCAGGACAGGGTTGTTCTTGGTCTTTCTGGACAGGATGCGAATGACATTCCTGATCTCGGCGTCGCGGCCGATCACGGGATCCATCTTCTGGGCTTTCGCCTTGGAGACCAGCTCTTCCCCGTATTTTTCCAGAGTATCATAGGTTGCCTCGGGATTGTCGCTGGTAACGCGCTGGTTGCCGCGCACAGTAGACAGAGCCTTCAGGAAGGTCTCCCTGCTGATCCCGTAGTCTTTGAAAAGATTCTTCAGCGTATGGTCCGCGTTTTTGATCAGGGACAGGAACAAATGCTCGACACTGACATACTCATCGCCCAGGGCTTTTGCCTCCGTCTCAGCCCCCAGAAGGGCTTTATTCAGCGCTCCGCCCACGTATACCCGGCCGTCTCCGCCATGGACCTTTGTGAGGCCCTCAACGCTCGCCAGGGCGCGGTTTTTGAAGGACTGGGGATCGATCCCCATCTTTTCGATCAGCTTCAGGATCAGGCTGTCCTCAAGCGTCAGAAGGCTGTGGAGGAGATGTTCCTGCTCGATCTGCTGATTGCCGTATTCATAAGCCAGTTTTTCACACTGATTGATTGCTTCGATTGATTTCTGGGTAAATTTCTGGATGTTCATAGAAACCTCCAATCCGGAGCGCTCTGTACGACGGGGCAGGCGGAAAACACGTTTCAGAGCCTTTGGTTATGGACTTTGAAACCGGCGGCTCCCTTCTGCCATCCAGGGCTGTCTGCAGCGCTCCTGCACAAACAGCTATATAAAGAAATCCTGTTTCACGTCTTCTGTTTTCTCTGTTCTATAAGTAATATAACATATATCATCAAACTGTCAATACATTTTTTTCGTAATTGATAAAATGTTTACTGATCATATCCGCAATGGAAAAACGCGCCTCCGTTCCCGGGGGCGCGCCGTATTTACATAACTGTTTTTTCATAAGGCCGTTCAGGTCCCCCGCCTTTTTCCGCGGTTTCCTTTACTGTTCCCTTTTTCTTTAACAGCTTCCTTTTTTTCTGTTCCCTTTTTTTCTTTTAACAGTTTCTTTTTTTCTCTACTGTTTGATTTCCCGGTAATCCTCCGCGTCAATAATGTCCGGATCCGAGGTGTCATAGCGGGCAGATCCCGAACCGGACGTCCATTTCCTGTACTTTTCGGGAGAGCCGTCATCGTATTTCATATATTCATCGACGCGGTTGTTGATCCACAGATCGGAGACGCCGTTGAATATCAGGAAGACTCCTCCCAGCCTCACCATGCTGGATACAATTCCAAAAGCATGGTTGACCAGCAGCATGCCCATAAAGATCGTCACGATAGACACAAGCAGGGACACCCACCACTTGTTGTAATGAGCGCGTGAGAGGGTAAATGTCTCCAGCAGGTTCACAATACCGCTGAGCATGATCAGGTAGCCCAGAGCAGTGGGAATAATGGAGGCAAAATCCCTGGGGTTGAGGAAGATCCACGCTCCCACTCCTGTGACGATCAGGGCGATGATCAGGTTGACGCCCGAAGCCGGCGCCCCCCTCCTCCTGCGGAAATGGGCAAAGACGGACACAACACCTCCGGCCATGACGACCACTCCGGCTACATAGGCAGCCAGGCGCAGCGCGCTGTCCGGCCAGAGCAGGAGCAGCACCCCGAGAATGAGAGAACCAACCGCGTATATTTTTCTGCTTCCGGACAGTTTATTCATAATCATACCCCCTCATAGATATATTCATTATATCATAAATTTTCCTGTCCCGCCTCTTCTGTCAGAAATCCGTCCAGAACCGCGTAAATTTCTTCTCTGCCGTCTTTGGTCTGTCCCGACCAGGGAATGATCCTGATCGGACCAGCGTCCTTTGGCACGTCCACATGGCTCTCCTCCCGGAGTGTCCTGCGAAGGAGGGCGACCTGCTTCTGGAGCTGGCTGCGTTTGATCTTGTCGGATTTGGTCGCGATAATGACCGGTCTGTAACCCGCCTGGAGGATCCAGTCATACATCATGACATCCTGACCGGTCGGCTCATGGCGGATGTCAAGCAGTAAAAAGACCGTGCGGAGGGCGCTGCTGGTGTGCAGGTAGCGCTCGATCATCTTCCCCCACTGCTCTTTTACCTTTACATTGGCCCTGGCATATCCGTAACCGGGGAGATCCACAAGGAAAAATTCACCGTTGATCTGATAGTAGTTGATGGTCTGGGTCTTACCGGGCTGCGCGCTGACACGCGCCAGGGATTTGCGGTTCATCAACCCGTTGATCAGAGTCGACTTTCCGACATTGCTCCTCCCTGCAAATGCAAATTCCGGCAGGGTTCCTGCCGGAATTTTACTGGTAACCCCGCAGACCAGCGATAATTCCACTGATTTGATTACCATTATGATTTCACCTGTTCTGTCATGTTTTCAGAATCATCTGCAGCAGGCCGGACAAAAGCCGCCTGTGCCTGAGATCAGCCATTCGACTGTTTGCGCTTTCTGCGCGGTGCGCCGGATGTCTGTCTGGAAGCGCGCGGTTTTTTCTCCGCTGCGGGAAGCGGCGGTTTCTCGCCGTGCACGATCCTGGGAGCAGCTTCGCCCTCCACTGCCTCCTTTGTAATGACACAGGAGACGATCGTGTCGTCTGAAGGGATCTCGTACATGACGTCCATCATGGTCTTCTCCATGATGGAGCGCAGTCCTCTAGCCCCGGTGCCGCGTTCCACTGCCTTGTCCGCAATGGCCTCCACCGCGTCATCCTCATACTCGAGTTCAACCCGGTCATAGGAAAACAGCTTCTTATACTGCTTGAGGATCGCGTTTTTGGGCTCCTTGAGGATCCTGACCAGAGCCTCTTTGTCGAGTTCATCCAGCGTGACCACGACGGGCACGCGGCCGATAAACTCCGGAATCAGGCCGAATTTGATCAGATCCTCGGGAAGGACACTCTTGATCACGCTGCCGACCTTCTTCTCCTCTTTGCCCTGGATTTCGGCGTGGAAGCCCATGGACCTCTTGTCCATGCGGTTGTTGATGATCTTGTCCAGACCCGCGAAAGCCCCGCCGCAGATAAAGAGGATATTGGTGGTATCGATCTGGATCAGCTCCTGCTGGGGGTGCTTGCGTCCGCCCTGGGGAGGCACCGAGGCGACTGTACCCTCAATAATCTTGAGGAGCGCCTGCTGGACACCTTCTCCGGAGACATCTCTGGTGATCGAAACGTTCTCTCCCTTTTTGGAGATCTTGTCGATCTCATCGACATAAATGATCCCCACCTGGGCACGCTCAATATTGTAATCAGCCGCCTGGATCAGCTTCAGAAGAATGTTCTCCACATCCTCGCCGACATAGCCGGCTTCGGTCAGAGTCGTCGCGTCCGCGATCGCGAAAGGCACATTGATGATCTTCGCGAGTGTCTGGGCGAGGTAAGTCTTGCCGGAACCGGTCGGTCCCAGCATCAGAATATTGCTCTTCTGAAGTTCGACTCCGTCATCCTTGTCAAAGTCTTCTCTGGCCCGCACTACACGCTTGTAATGATTGTACACCGAGACGGAAAGAACCTTTTTGGCTTCTTCCTGCCCGATGACATATTCGTCCAGAAAACGCTTGATCTGCGCGGGCTTCAGGAGCTTGATCCCGTCTGTATCCAGGGTTGAGAGAGACATGTTCTCATCCCTCTCGGACTCCTCCAGGATATCCATGCAGATTGTAACACACTCATCGCAGATATAGACCCCTTCCGGGCCGGAGATCAGTCTGTTCACCATATTCTCCGTCCGGTTGCAGAAAGAGCATCTGCGCATTCCGGGATACATTCTCTTATTGTCTGCCATATATTCCTCTCTGTGCCGCGCTTTACTGGATCTCCTTGCGCGACGTATAAATATGGTCGATCAGTCCGTACTCCAGAGCCTGCTCGGGAGTCATCCAATTGTCACGGTCTGTATCCTGGACAATACGGTCATAGGGCTGTCCGGTATTCTCCGAGAGCAGACGGTTCATGCGCTCCTTGACAAATGCCATATGGGCTGCCTGGATCGCAATGTCGGAGGCCTGTCCCTCTGTGCCTCCCAGAGGCTGGTGGATCAGGATCTCGCTGTGAGGAAGGGAATATCTCTTTCCCTTTGTTCCTCCCGCCAGAAGGAATGCGCCCATGCTGGCTGCCATTCCGACGCAGATTGTAGAGACATCGCACTTGACAAAATGCATGGTGTCATAAATAGCCATTCCCGCGGAAATAGAACCGCCGGGGCTGTTGATATAGAACTGAATATCTTTTTCCGGGTCTTCTCCCTCAAGGAAAAGCATCTGAGCGACGATCAGCTCAGCGGAAGCATCCGTGACCTGGTCTCCCAGAAAAATGATTCTCTCTTTCAGCAGACGGGAAAAAATATCATAGGAACGCTCTCCCATTCCTGTCTGCTCGATTACATAAGGGATAAAATTAGCCATTTCTGTCCCCCTTTCCCAAAATCATAAAGAACAGAAGAGCCGCCGGAGAACCGTTTACACATTCCGTGCGCCACGGACTCCGACGGCCTCTGATCAATCCTTAGTCTTTACGAGCCTGCCGCCTGTCAGAGCGGCATGCGGGAAGAAATACGCGAAGGTATTTTCTCCGCTGTGACTCTTCTGCCGATTATTCAGCCGGCTCTTCCTTCTTTTCTACTTCGACAGCATTGTCAGCGACGAAAGTGATCGCCTTCTGGACGGCGAGGTCTTCCATCATGCGGTCCTTGTCGGCGACAAAATACTTGCGGATGGTGTCGATATCCATGTGATAGGCGTCTGCCATTCTCTGGATCTCGGCCTCAAAGTCTTCATCCGTAGCGGTGATGTTCTCTTCCTTCGCCACCTGCTCCATGACCAGACGGTACATGATGCGGCGCTCGGCATCCTCTTTCATCCTGTCGACAAGCTGCTCTCTGGTTGTCTGGGCATACTTCAGATAATCCTCAAACTTCATGCCCTGGGATACGACCTGCTGCTCGAGCTCGCGCGCGATCTGCTCCTGCTGTGTGCGCAGCATAGCTTCGGGAATCTCTACATGCGCGTCGGCAATGACCTTCTCCACTGCCTGGTTTTCCTTGACGGAACGGGCAGCCTTCTCCTTGCGGTCCGCGATGTTCTTGCGGACATCATCCTTGTACTCGGCAAGAGTGGAGAACTCGGAGACATCATCCGCGAACTCATCATTCAGCTCGGGAAGGATCTTCTCGGTGATCTTCTTGACAGTGCACTTGAACACTGCGGGCTTGCCCTTCAGCTCCTCAGCCTGATAGTTCTCGGGGAAAGTCACATTGACTTCCATCTCTTCGCCGATGTTGGCGCCGACCAGCTGCTCCTCGAATCCGGGGATAAAGGAACCGGAACCGACGGTCAGAGGATAATCCGTGCCCTTGCCGCCCTCGAAGGCGACGCCGTCGCAGAATCCTTCGAAGTCAAGAGAGATCTCATCGCCGTCTTTGACGGGACGGTCGGTGACTTCGCTCCTGGTCGCGTTCTTTTCCTGCTCCTTGCGGACCTCGGCATCCACTTCCTCATCGGCTACAGTGATGACCTGCTTATCTACTTCGACACCTTTGTACTTGCCAAGGCTCACGGGGGGCTTCACAGCGACTTCAGCGGTATAAATAAAAGGCTTGCCTGCCTCGATCTGTGTCACATTGATCTCAGGGTTGGAAACGATTTCCTCTCCGCTCTCCTTCGCGGCGTCCGGATAGGAGCTGTTGATCACGTCATTGGCTGCATCCTCATAAAAAATGGAAGCGCCGTACATTTTCTCCAGAACCTTCCTGGGGGTCTTGCCCTTGCGGAAACCGGGGACGTTCATTCTGCCCTTCTGGCGGTTATAAACCTTATTGATTGCTTTATCGAAATCCTCGGCGCTCACTTCGATCGTGAGCCTGACCATACTTTTTTCCAGTTTTTCAACACTTACGCTCATTACTAAATAAACCTCCGTTAAAGTTTTACACAAGTACATTGCATTATAGCACAAGTGTCAATTCATTTCCAACAAAAAAGTGAATATTCTCCATCGAATATCCCGGAATTATCCCGGAGATGTAAAAGCGAATCCGAAAACATGTTGAAAGCAGACCGAAAGCGGACCGAAAGCGTCCGAAAACAGGTGAAAAGCGGCCCTCCTCCTTCCCGTTTTGCCCGCAGATCCCCCTTTCCGCGCCCCTGCTTTCGCGCGCGGCAGGAAAAATACGGAAAACACATTCGCTCAGCCATCCTCGCTCCCTGCTTCGCGCGCGGCAGATAAAAAAGTCCCGCCTGCGGGGCTCTCGCTCCGGGCGGAAAAAAACAGGGCGGAAAGATCCGCCCTGTCCATCATTACTATTTCATTGAAGCCCGGCTGAAGATTCATTAAAGACCGGTCCTTCAAAAGAACAGCTTTGTCCGCGCTCTGGTCCTGCTCCTCACCGGAAACAGGCCCTGTCAGCGGGAAAACTCATTATTTCAGAATGCACTCTTCATCCATGTGGCCGTCGCGGTACATGGAGAACTGATCCATGGGATAGCTCTTCAGGTTCTCAAGCACCTTTCTGCCATCTGCCTGTTTCAGCAGGCCTTCTCTGGCGCGCTTGATTTCCATCTCTGTCCTGTGCTTGGAAGGACCGCCGACGCAGCCGCCTTCGCAGATCATACCCTCGACGAAGTCCTCGGGAAGTCTGCCGGCCTTGAGCAGTGTCAGAGTCTTCTTGCAGGCATCGCCGCCGGCGACCTGAACGAGCTTGATTCCGGAGTAGTCTTCTCCGCGCTCTGCCATGCACTCGAGAACAGCTTTCGCAACGCCGCCGGAAGAAGCAAAGCGCTTGCCCCACACAGAGGACTCCTGATAAGTGTTGCCCGCAGGACGGACATCCACTCCCTTGGAGCGCATCAGCGCGCGGAACTCACCGTAAGTGATGACATAGTCGGCGTTATCCGGAATTGTGGGATCCTGGGACTCAGCCTTCTTGGCGATGCAGGGTCCAAGGAAAACGGTGATGCAGCCGGGGTGTGTCTTCTTGAGGTAACGGGAGACTGCGCACATCGGGGATACGATGTTGGAGACGTTCTCCTGGAAGACCTTGGGGAAATGCTGGCGCTGCATATTGATGAATGCAGGGCAGCAGGAAGTGGTCATCTTGCGGCCTTCGTGGAAAGCCTCGGTCCATTCCAGAGACTCGTAAGCCGCTGTCATATCGCCGCCGAGACCAACTTCGACCATATCCGCGAAACCCATCTCCTTGAAAGCGGTCTTGAGGGATTCCATGGTAATATCGGGACCAAACTGACCCTCGGAAGCGGGAGCGACCATGGCGATGACTTCATCACCGGCCTTGATGTGGCGGATGATGTCGACCAGATAAGTCTTGGAGCCGATGGCGCCGAAGGGACAGGAGTGGATGCAGTGACCGCACTGGATGCACTTGGACTCATCGATGTTGCAGATTCCGTACTCATCATAGGTAATAGCGCCGACAGGGCAGGCACGCTTGCAGGGTCTGACCAGGTGGGCAATCGCGCCGTAAGGGCAGGCGTTCGCGCACATACCGCACTCTTTGCACTTGGTGGGATCGATTCTGGTCCTGCGCTCGCCGATAGAGATTGCTCCGAAACGGCAGGAATTGATGCAGGCTTTACCCATGCAGAGACGGCAGTTGTCTGTTACTGTGTAGGCAGCCAGAGGGCATTCTTCACAAGCGGTGCGGATGACCTGTACGATGTTCTTGGAATCGCTGTCGGGATCCGGATTCTGTGCCAGGGAAAGTCTGATTCTCTGGCTGGTAATCGTTCTCTCCTTGTAGACACAGCAACGATACTGGGCAACCGGACCGGGGCTGATCTCAAGACAGAGATCATTCATAGACTGCTCATTGAGATTGTCTTCCCAGGCCAGCTTCGCTACCCGCTCCATGACTTTATGCTTCAGGTGCACTATTGTAGCATCATTAGTAACCATTCAATTGCCTCCTCATTACTAATCGAACAAAATTGCCTTCAAAAGAAAACCATGCTTGTTACTATTGTATCAAAAGGACACCTGAATCGCTACTGCTTTTTTTAATCTTTTACAGTTCTGCAGGAATATTCAAGACTCGCTCGCGAGTCTTGCGCGATGAAGAATAAACACCAGCCAAATGCTTCTGCCGAAGCATTTCTTTTCCCTGTTCCGCAGGGATGGGAAATGCTCATTCTGATTGTTATTTTCCTTCCCTTACGTTATTATTACGTTATTACCAGAACGCAGCGGGCGTCCGGCATAATACGCGTTTTTCCGGGCGGCAGAGCTTTCGCGAACCTGTTCACCCAGTTTTATCAGGAGGTAAATGATGTTTGAAGCAAAAACAGATAAAAAAACAGCTGTCTTCTTTGCGGACGGCTGTGAGGAAATCGAAGGTCTGACCGTCGTCGACCTGCTTTACCGTGCCGGAATTCCCTGCACAAAGGTCTCGATCAACGACAAGCCGGAGGTCACTTCTTCTCATGAGATCACATTCCGCACGGATACAACGGTCAAAGAACTGAATTTTGACGAATATGACATGCTGATCCTCCCCGGGGGAGTGCCCGGAACTCCCAACCTCAGAGCCTGCGCGCTACTCATGGAAAAGGTCGTTTCCTTCTGCAAAGAGGGAAAACAGATCGCGGCGATCTGCGCAGCTCCCGGAATCTTCGCGGAACTGGGACTTCTCAAAGGCGTCCGCGCGACCTGCAATCCGACCAGAGATGATCTTCTGATCGAGAGCGGCGCTATCCACTCCCGCGACCAGGTGGTTGTCAGCGGCAACATTATTACCAGCCGCGCCATGGGCACCGCTGTGCCCTTCGGTCTGGCGATCGTCGCCCATTACCTGGGAGAAGATACTGCCAAAGCGCTTCAGGAAAACGTCCTCTATTGTGTCTGAACACAGATTTGCCTGCATGGGACTGCTTCCTTCTTTGTGTCTGAACACAGATTTGCCTGCATGGGACTGCTTTCTTCTTTAAATGTTTAAATGTGCTTTCTTCTTTAGATGGATTCTATGTGCTGTGCTCATAAACACAGGAATCAGGGCAGAGGCGGCAGCGCCGCCCTCTCCCCCCGGCCGGCCCGTGTCCTGCGCAAGGCGGAAAACACATTATACAGGCCCTGTCACATTATACAGGCCCTGTCATAAGGAAAACGGCTTCTGCGTCTTTGCAGAGGCCGTTTTCTTTCATCCATAATGAACTTTTAATCCATAATCAACTCTGTGTACGGTCACGTCCGCGCGTAAATCCTCGCAAGCTCCAGGAGTCTCTCCTCCAGTTTCTTTGTGGTCGCACGTTTGCTGATTCTCCACTTCCAGTTATTTCCAAGGGTGGAGGGAGTGTTGATCCTGGCTTCACTGCCCAGGCAGAGATAATCCTGCATGGGAATGATGCAGATATCCGCGACGCTCATCATGGCCGCCCGGATCATCGCCTCCACTGTATCCTCCTTGTTTTTCGTTCCGAAATACTTCATGGCATATTCGGATACCTTGGCAGAAGTATTATCCAGCCAGCCCCGGCTGGTATCATTGTCGTGTGTCCCTGTGTAGACCACACAGTTGTGTGTATAGTTGTGAGGCTGATAGTCACTGTCGCTGAGGGCGTCAAAGGCAAACTGCAGGACCTTCATGCCCGGATATCCTGTGTCTGCCAGCAGCTTATGGACCTCCGGGGTCAAAAATCCCAGGTCCTCGGCGATGACCTGCCGGTCACCGATCGTGTCGCTGAGCGCCTCGAAGAGCTCAATTCCGGGCCCGACCACCCAGGTCCCGTTCATGGCCGTCGTCTCTCCGGCCGGAATCTCGTAATAGGACTCAAAGCCGCGGAAATGATCGATCCTGACTGCGTCATAGAAGAAGAAGGAGTGCTTCATTCTGGATTTCCACCAGGAAAAGCCTTCAGCCTGGTGCTTTTTCCAGTCATAGATGGGATTGCCCCACAGCTGACCCGTCGCGGAAAAGGCATCGGGCGGGCATCCGGCGACCACAGAGGGCCTCCCTTCGTCATCGAGTTTGAAAAGTTCAGGATGGCTCCAGGCATCCGAGCTGTCCAGCGCCACATAAATGGGAAGATCCCCGATGATCTTGACATTGTGCTTGTTGGCGTAATCCTTCAGAGCCTTCCACTGACGGAAGAACATATACTGGATGAAACAATAGAAACGAATGTCATTCAGCAGTTTCCCGTGCCACTCCTTCAGCGCTTCGGGCCGGCGGAGGCGGATATCGTCATCCCAGTCAACCCAGGCGGCATTCTCATAGCGTCCCTTCAGGGCGCAATAGAGGGCATAGTCATCCAGCCATTCCTTGCTGTCGGCTATGTAGGTCTCAAACGCGTATCTGTCCTTGTTGTACTCCGGGTCTTTCCACTTCTCCCGGGGGTGCAGCGTGAAAGGGCTGTTCTCGTAAGCATGATGGAGAAGCAGATACCGCACCTGGTAAATGCGGTCATAATCTATGTAGGAAGGATTGGACCCGAAATCATACTGGTCCACTTCGTCTCTGGAGAGATAACCGTCCCCGATCACCTGCTCCAGATCAATAAAATATGGATTTCCTGCAAAAGTCGAAAATGACTGGTAGGGGGAATCCCCGTATCCGGTCGGTCCCAGAGGCAGAATCTGCCACCAGCTCTGTCCGGCAGCAGCCAGAAAATCGACAAAGCGATAGGCCTCTGTGGAAAAGCATCCGATTCCATACTGTGACGGAAGGCTGGAGATTGGAAGCAGGACACCGCAGCTTCGCTTCATAAATTTATCCTCCTCAAGCGTACCCTTTTGAATTGTACTGCATTATCTTCTGTCTTTCCGGACCATATTCTGTCGTTTCCATAAGCTGTCATTCCGGATTTATTCCTTATCTGTTCACATCCTGTCGAGGGAGTAAACCGTAACGCTTATTCTGTGCGCCCCCACTGCACTTTGCGCACCATATTGACGAACTCACCGTTTGTGCGCGTCCTGGAAAAAAGATCCAGTGCCTGGGTCACCGCCTGTTCCGCGCTCAGGCCGTTGAAAGAGCGGCGGATCATGGTGATGGCGGAATATTCGTCAGGTGTCAGGAGCAGATCCTCGCGCCTGGTTCCGGACCGCACGATATCGATCGCGGGGAAAATCCTGCGCTCGGACAGGCGTCTGTCAAGAACGAGCTCCATATTACCTGTCCCCTTGAATTCCTCAAATACAATATCGTCCATTTTGCTTCCGGTGTCAATCAGGGCGGTGGCAAGAATGGTAAGGCTGCCGCCCTCCCGCATATTTCTCGCGGCGCCGAAGAACCTCTTGGGCATATGCAGGGCTGCCGGATCAAGACCTCCCGAGAGAGTGCGGCCGCTGGAGGGTTCGGTTATATTATAGGCCCTTGTGAGACGCGTGATCGAATCGAGCAGGATCATCACATCTTTTTTGTGTTCCACGAGACGTCTCGCGCGCTCGATCACCATTTCCGAGACCCGCTTGTGATGCTCGGGCAGTTCGTCGAAGGTGGAATAGATGACTTCCGTGTTGGGGCCCTCGATCGCCTCCCGGATATCCGTGACTTCCTCGGGGCGTTCGTCGATCAGCAGCACGATCAGGTGGATCTCCGGGTTATTGTACTTGACAGATCTGGCGATGTCCTTGATCAGGGTCGTCTTACCTGCTTTGGGCGGGGAGACGATCATTCCTCTCTGCCCCTTTCCGACCGGACACATCAGGTCCATGATGCGCATGGACACTGTTCCGCCGGAGCGCTCGAGCCTGATCCGTTCATCCGGAAATACAGGGGTCATATCCTC
>OCTX012149258.1_pt1 | contig 14024 bp, 15 predicted proteins | sample 1539691 | NCBI WGS metagenome assembly OCTX01 (sample SAMN02144231, study PRJEB22623) | gut metagenome | biome: sheep rumen | host: Ovis aries | place: New Zealand | reverse complement strand
GCAGAGTACCCCTAGTCTAGCCCAGTTCTGGGCAATATTGGAAAATGTGACCGTAGTTAGGTCTGTTTGCTATGCATAATTATACAGACCAGACTTTTATTAAAGTCACCCACATGGAAAACGTTTTCCGTCTGCTTCCTAGTTGACTAGGAAGCGCAGGCAGGGCAATTCTAGCCTCCTGCTATAACTTCATAAAGCGACGTGTATATTTATTCATTTATATATGATTGTGCGGAGATTTGCATATTTATGCAGGAGCGCGACAGCTTGAATAATTATACATGACAACGCTAGTCAACTAGAAGCCTAAAAGAATGGAGGAAAAAACTATGGCAAACAAGAAAAACGAACTTTCACTCATGGAGCAGGCAACCGAAAATACTTCTATTATGACAGAGGCACTCACTAATGCAATAAACGTCCATGCAGGAGCAACCGCAATAGAAGTAAAGCAGGACACCGACGGAAAAGACTATCTTTCCGCCACATTCAAATTGAAAGCTCCTACTTCCAAGATGTCTGAAATCGTAGTCAATGACAGGGCTTTAATGGAGTCATTAGAGCGCATACGCAAGGCGGACAGCCTTGGAGAGGTTTCTGTTTTCCTGCTTTCGAGAGAACTTGCTAATATAGCAGACTCCGACGCGTCAAAGTGTGGTTTCGATAATTCAGAATCACTTGTCGGCGCAGTTCTTGGCAAAGCAAAGTCAACTCTTGCGAACTATAAGCGCATAGGACAGTACTTTGTGAATTCTGATTATACTTTGAGAGGAGCCATACCGCAGGAAACTTCTATCTCTTTACTAAATCAGCTTCTTTCCTTTGTCCCTGCTGAGAATGAAGCAGGAGAACCAGACATAAGAAACGTGGAATGCCTTTTTAAGTATGGTATCCTCACCCCATACATGAAGCAGAAGGACTACAAGCGTATAATCAATGCTCTGAAGTCAATCGAAACGGACAAGGAACTGCACGACATGACAGAGGAAGAAGTGCAGGATTTCAAAAAGGCTCTCGAAGCTATTATGAACGCCAAGCCCGAAAAGAAGCAGAAGGAAGTAGAAGGAAAAGAGCAGGAGCAGGAGCAGGAGCAGGAGCAGGCAAGCAATGACCCACAAGTTATAATAGGGCAGTCAATGAATATTATAACCACATTGCAGGACAACTTTAAGAAGTTGACTCTCTCAGAGGAGCAGGAGCAGTTGGTTGCAACTTGGCTTGATAATCTGTACATTACACTTGGAGATATGCTCAACTAAATTGCATACAATCAAAAGGAATAGGGAGGAAACTCCCTACTTCCTTTGCGGTTTCCGCTTTAACACGTTAAAGTTATACATCACTACTACTGTAAAATTTTATCACGCTAGCACTAAAAAACTTTTGGTCTTTATCAATTTATCACACTAAAGTGCTGTCGTGTTAAAATCATAAATCCATCAATTTTATCGTCTAGTTAACTAGACAGAAAGGAGCCGATTATGGCAAAATTCAATTTTTCAAAGTACAACAGAGCAGGTCAGGAGTACAAGACACTCAGAGGGTTATTTGAGGAGCAGGGCGATTTAATATGTCCCATTCGCTCAATCTATATCAACACCAAGAGCAAGTTTGGTGACGCTCCCGTAATCGTGTCAGATGGCTTCAACATCAATCTTCCTAAGCACATGACAGCAACTGTTCAGGAGATGATCTCAGATCCTGAGGCTATGGCTCTCATTCGTGCAGGCAAGGTAGGCATTAAGCCTTATGAGTACACAAATGAGGAAGAGTATCCTGGAGAAACATTCTACGGGGCTACATTTGAGGAAATCTGAATTTAAAAAGGGGAGCCTCCTAGTTAACTAGGGGGCTTTCTTTATAGAAAGGAGAGTAAAAAATGGAGATAAAAGAAATTATTGAAAATTTATCTATAATTAGAGATAAATTATTTTCACAAAAATATGAAACAGTAGGCACTCTCACAATCAATAATGCAATAGAAATAATACGCAATTATGAGAAAATACAAAAAATATGCGAAAAGGAGGGTTAATATGAACTATGCCGAAATGACTGACAGAGAAAAACGACTGTCACATCAATCAGTATGTCCAATATGTCATAATCAGATAGACAAGATTGATGATGTGCAGATTGTTAAGATGCGATATGGCAGGAGAGTGATACCATTTTATATTCATTCTATTTGCTTGTTAAATTCATTAGTATCTAGTCAACTAGAGAGGGAGGGGGTTAATTATGCCGAGGAGGGATAATCATAGTAAAAGAGATAGGAATTATATAAAGAAGTTAGCAGAGGATCTACGTTCATTTAAAGAGCGTGAGGAAGCAGGAGAAGAAATATCTGCAAAAGAGCGCAGAAATCTGAGAGCAAGAGAGCGTAGGGTAATGCAGAAAATGAAAAAAGAGTCAGAACCTCTTATGGCTGAGGCTAATAGAGTATTGGCTCTTATGGAAAAGGAGGGCTTAAATACATTATCTCAGCGTAGAGTATATGATGAATTTGCAAAACTTGGAAGAGAGGGGTTTACTCTCGACGAGGCGAAATCGTATTCTGATATAGTATCAGAAATAACAAGAGCAAAAACATTTCTTAATGCTCCAGATACCAATATTCTTACTGGTAAAAGAACTGAGAGAAATAGGGCATTGCGTAAGAAATATTCTAGTCAACTAGACTCCCTTTCTAATAATACTTACGTCCAATCTGGGTTAATTCCAACAGAGGCAGAAGCAAAGTTAATATTTGCCAATTATAGACGTATTGAGGAGTACAATGCAGCTAGAATTGGTAAGCAAGGAGATAAGGGGGTATATGGTTCTGAAAATCTAATTCTATATATGATTGACGTTCATAATAGAGGATTAGATGAGTATGAATATGGTATTAAGGCTCTCGATGATTTTGATATTGAGCAGACTCCGGAATTTCAGGAGTTATTGAGAGAACGTAACCAAGTAACGGGTATATCCGGTCTATTCCAGAAAGGAGGATATTATGGAAGATTGGAAGGGCTACTATAATTCAAATGTCTATAACTATGAAGAAGGAACTGCATATGAATTTTTTGCAGAAGCCATGAATAACGCTCCTAGTCAACTAGAGGTCAAGAAAGGTAATGTAACATATTACAACATTCCTTGTTCATTCGACATCGAAACTTCATCATTCACAACACACGAGGAAGAGCACGGGCAGGAAGTGAAGTGTGCTTGTATGTACATCTGGCAGTTTGGATTGAACGGTTCAGTTATATATGGTAGAACATGGGACGATTTCTTTGAAATGCTGGGGTTACTTCAGGAGTCGCTCGATATTTCAGAGAAGAAGCATCTTGTAATCTATGTCCATAATCTAGCCTATGAGTTTCAGTTCATAAATAAATGGTTAGAATGGGATAAGGTTTTTGCAGTAAAACAGCGTAGACCGGTTTATGCAATAGCAGGGGGCTTTGAATTTAGATGTTCTTTGATACTATCAAACTATGCTCTTGCATACATAGGTGAGCATCTTCTGTACAAATATCCTATGAAGAAGATGGTAGGAGATCTCGACTATTCAAAGATACGTCACTCCAAAACTCCATTATCCTCTAGTGAACTAGGCTATTGTATCAACGATGTTAAAGTAGTAATGTGTTACATTCAGCAGAAGATCGAGGAAGATGGAGATATAACAAAAATTCCGCTCACAAATACAGGCTACGTGCGTGAATATTGTCGTGATTGGTGTTTCTACTCAGATAAACTTCTTCCGGAAGATAGAGAAAAGAATAAGAAAACATATCATGCGTTAATGCGTTCTTTGAAGATCAATTCTCCTGAGGAATATTATCAGATGGAGCGCGCATTTGCAGGAGGGTTTACTCACGCTTCATCGTTACACGTAAACAAGGTTCTTAGAAACGTAGGCTCAGCAGATTTAACATCATCGTATCCATATCACATGATAGCTGAATACTATCCCATTACATCATTCAAGTACATTGGCAAGATTCTTGACAACCGCCTATTTAACTATTACATCAAGAATTACTGTTGTATGTTTGATGTGACATTCAAAAATCTAAGACCCGCGGTAACTTTTGAGAACCCGATTTCTCGTTCAAGATGTATCATCAATGAGGAGTTACCATTCCAGGTTAATAATGGTCGTCTGGTATCAGCAGGAGAGGCTACAACTACACTTACTGAACTTGATTGGGATACTATATATAAGTTTTATGAATGGGACGAGGTTCAGATTTTCAATATGAGAGTAGCATCTAGGGGATATCTTCCTAAGGATCTTATTCTGGCAATACTTCATCTTTATGGCAACAAAACTTCCCTCAAAGGGGTGGAAGAAAAGCACGTGGAATACATGGTATCAAAGAACATGATAAACGCTTCCTTTGGTATGATGGTTACTGCAATAATACGTGACGAGTTTGTCTTTGATGAAGAATGGCATCGTTCAGCACCAGATGTTGCTAGTCAACTAGACGCTTACAACCATTCATATACACGGTTCTTGTATTATGGTTGGGGCATATGGGTTACTGCACACGCTAGGCATTCTCTCTTTAAGGCAATTTATGAATTTGGCGAGGATTATGTTTACGCTGACACTGACTCAATAAAAGGCTTACATTTTGAGGATCATCAGGAGTTCTTCAAGCAGTACAACAGAGATGTTCAGATGAAGCTCCTCAATATGTGCAATCATTATGGAATTCCATACTCAGCTTGCCAGCCAAAAACGATCAAGGGGGAGAAAAAACTCATTGGTGTTTGGGATATGGAAGAGCCATACTATCGCTTCAAGACTTGTGGGGCTAAGAGATATATGTATGAGTACGACGATGAAAATAATACTCTAGGCTTAACAGTATCTGGATTAAATAAAAAGTTTGCAATTCCCTATTTGCTTAAGGAGTATAAGACTCATGCTATGTGTTTTGAAATCTTTGGTGAAGGAATGTATGTACCTCCGGGATATACTGGAAAGCAGACGATAACTTATATTGAGAATGAGCAGGAGGGTGAAGTCCAGGATTACAATGGAGTGCTTGGACATTTTCATGAGTTGTCAGCAATCTATATGGAACCGCAGGGATATTATATGTCTATCATTGAAGATTACAAAAACTTCATAAGGGGGGTTCAGTATGTCGAAATCTAAAAAGCCCATCAATAAGAAAACCTCTAGTCAACTAGTGACAACTCAGAAAGGCAGTCAGCATAACAAGGAGGGTAGTAGTTCAGTCTACTACTCTCTCTCAGCAATAGAACGTCTTAAAGCAATATACAATGTTATCATTGGTAAACGTTCAAATGGTAAAACATATGCCTGTCTTGAGAAAATCATTCGAGAGTTCGCAGAAACCGGGAAGCAAGGCGCATATCTCCGTCGTTACAGAGAGGATTTCCGTGGAAAGCGTGGAGACCAGTTATTTGCAGCCCATGTTTCAAATGGAGTTATATCAGATGCAACTAATGGTGAATGGAACTCAGTAAAATATTATGGTGGTAGGTGGTATTTTGCAAAGTTCGATCCTCTTCTAAATAAAGATATTCGTGACAATGAGCCTTTTTGCTTCGGCTTCTCTTTATCAGAAATGGAGCATGATAAGTCAACCTCTTACCCAGACATAACAACAATAGTATTTGATGAGTTCATAACACGCTCATACTATCTTCCTGACGAGTTTGTTCTTTTCATGAATGTTCTCTCAACAATCATTCGTGGTAGGTACGATGTTACTATCTATATGCTAGGTAACACTGTAAATAAATTCTGTCCTTATTTCAAGGAGATGGGATTAGGTCATGTTGACGAGATGCCATTAGGTACAATCGACCTTTATCACTACGGTAAATCTGAGCTTTCTGTTGCAGTAGAACGTTGCGATGATCCAGAGTCCTCCAAGGCTTCTAATAAATACTTTACTTTCGATAATCCATCTCTGGAAATGATTACTGGTGGAGCATGGGAAATTGATATTTATCCACATCTACCAATCAAATATAATAAGCCAGATATTCAGCTAATCTATTTTATTCTTTTCAACGATTACATACTTCAATGTGAAATAGTAGTCAAGGAGGGTTGTATTTTTACCTACATTCATCGTAAAACTACTGAACTTCAAGACCCAGATAACGACATAATATTTACAACTGAGCATTCTCCAAGACCGAATATATCACGTAATATTTTGCACCCCGTCTATGAAGTACATAGGAAAATCTCAAATTTCTTCAAGGCTGAAAAAGTATTTTACCAAGATAATGAAGTTGGCGAGCTAGTTCGCAATTACATCATGTGGTGTAAAACATCATCTCAAACATAAGAAGAGCCCCTAGTCTAGTTGACTAGGGGTTTTCTTTAGTCCCATTCAGTTAGATTATACTGCTCAACGATCTTCATACAATTCTCGACATAAGAACTTGAAGTAGCATATCCATCAGTTCTAATCTTCTCCAGGTAATCACGAGGGCTCGTAGCCATCTTTAAATTCTCATATCTCTTGTACTGGATAAAATCAAAGTATCCAATAACTCCCATAATACTATCATCATATACTCTGAAGTTATCTCTTATTTCAGTTAAAGTGCCAGGACTATATTCTTCCTTAGTACTCAAATTAACTGATCTTCCTTTCCACTTGCTCCCGCATTTCATTCCAAAGTAATTATTGTAATTGAGAGATAGTCCTGACTTTCCAAAATTACTTTCATTACAAGCCTGAGCTATTATGGCACTAGGAAAATTATAACCATATACCTGAGCAGTAATCTTTATTAAGGGGGCTATGAACTTAATAAATTCTTTTCTTGTCATATTAACCTCCTAACTTGTCAGCTAATTTCTGAAGAGCAAGAGTATTATTATTTAGAGCTTCTGTCATTCTCTTAGCTTCCTCATCATGCTGAGTATTCAACCTGTCAAACTTCTCATCATTCTTATCTTCTCGGTATTTAACATAATAACCGCACATAAGAAAACAAACGATGGGAAATCCTACAGTTGAAATGATTTCACTAAGCAACTTAATGTCCATTATACACCTCCTTATAAATATCTAGTCTAGTTGACTAGGGGTTTCTTTATAGTATTACGCCTTCTTGTAAAAGATCCATAATCAAATCATGTTCAGATTCCATTGCAAAAGTCTTAACAAAGCATTTCTTGACTTTCACAAATCCGCTACAATTTCCAAGAACTACTGTCTTATTTGCAGGATATCCATAGTAAGAATTATAGTTATTAGCATCATAGCAATGTCTTCTTCCTATTATCAAATATGGCTTCTTCTGTCCCATGATTCCAGCATTTGCTGACAAGTTACCAGAACGTGATACGTGTATCATTTCATGTGTCAAAGAATTGCCAACAAGATTAGCTCCGGCAACAACTCCAAGACTTCCTCCGCTTGCTACTGAAAGTCCTGCAGTAACGCCTCCTAATATAGCTGATAGCAAACCGCTAGCACTTGACCCAGTTAATGGAATTTGCTGAGAACAGTTTCCACTATACGTATATAGAATAGGTCCATTAGGCATATCAGCGCTTCTCACTATCTTAACTTCAGCAAGACAAGTTCCAGTGTAAACATCAACCTTATATTTAATATTTATACTTGAATTCATGCATTCATTGGTATCAAGTTCTACTATACCTATAAATGGAAGGAACAAATGTAATGAAGTATAAGGAGCATAATCAGTTGCATTAAATTTATTTTCCGGAACACTTACACTTCCACAATCAATAGTTACAAATTGATTTGAAACTACTCTTGATGAAACTCCACTATCCAGCATTCCAAGTATAATATTATGACTTCCTCCAGTAGAAGGGGTGGCATATACTTGTATTAAGGAAATTATACCATCAAGGGGATCCTGCCAAATTTTACGGATCGTCTCAATTATTGAATTATCCCATAAGAATGCTCCAAGCTGGTCTAGTTGACTAGACGTAGGATTATATACAGTAAATAGTTTAGTGCTAGAAACTGTATCTGGTAAAGATGCGGCTGGAATTCCTGGCGATGGAGTTGGTTCGGGATTTGGATTTATAGGATCCGGTCGTGGATCTGGTTCCTTGGGTTCTTCAATTGGATCTGGGTCCGGTTCAGGATCAGGATCTGGTTCCTCGGGTTCTTCAATGGGATCTGGGTCCGGTTCCGGTAAAGGAAATTCAGGAATTATGATTGGAATAATAATTGTATCTGGCTCCGGTTCTGGATTTTGAGCTGGTTCCTGAGTAGGCTCAGGATCTGGAGCTGTTCCAGGATATTTTACAGGATATACAGTAGGCAATTCTGTCGTTGGTATCGTAACAGGATACTCCCAAGGTAACCACCCAGGATAAATATTAGGTAAAGTTCTACCGTCAGGATAGGTAGCATCTTCCTGCAAGTTCTCATTACGTAAATCATTACCTGCTAAAACAGATAATGCAACATTCTTAGCTAAATATCGTCTATATTGTGATTGGTAACCTACACCATAACTAGTTACTGGAGGGTAAGAAGCATTAAAATCGCCGGCATATCCACCCCAATATATTCTATACCTATATGTTTGCCCTTCATATTCCACATTATACCAACCATCATCAGCCAAGCCAGTATTATTAACAACATCACTAAAAGTGATAGCTATTTTGCAACCTCCTACTGGGCTTTCTGCTTTATACCAGCAACCATAGCAATCACCCGTTACTTCACCTTGTATTAGTACTCCATCGAAAGTTGGCGTACGACCATAAACATATGTATATGGTGCAGGAAAATGATCAGTTGCTTCAAATTCTGACCAAACAGGATCATCTTCTGTTATTATATTTTCAGGTTGATCAAAAACGCCAGCTTCAAGCATTGCATTTTTATAAATTTCAATAGTTTCTTCAGAAAAATTTATATTATCTCCGTCCCAAAATGCAATAACTTTACCACCAATAGTTTGCCCTGCATTAACTAGGGCATTCGATAAATTAGTCCAAAATTCAGGTGCTAAATTATATAAACCTACACCGGCTAAAACTCCGAAAGCGGGTGCTAAAGCAGCTCCTACTACACTAACATCAAGCGTCATGTAAGCTAGTCCAGTAGTATATGCAGCAACTCCAGTTCCGCCAGCAGTTGTTGCTACTGCGACTTCTTGAGCCACTCCATTATTACTTTGTACAATTTCATAAGTAGCATTGCCTACAACTAACCCAGTATCACTAACTACTTCAACAATATTAGTTTCCTCGACTACTTGCCCGGCTTGTATTATTGCTCTCAAATATGCTGAAAAATCAATAGCTGGTAATCCCATAATTAACCTCCTGCACAAATTAGAATATATGAGCCATTCTCATTTAAGCCATTAGGAAATTCCTTTATCTCATTATATTTTCTAGTATCCATTACAAATGAGCCGTCATCTAAATAGAGATTAGCCTTAGTCTCTTCTTCAGTCTTATCAATAATTGCAGATGTACTTAATATATCATACATAAATGAATACAATACATCTACATGGGCTTTAATCAGCCACCTTGACATTCCCAAAGTTTCAATATCATCTATGAAATAATATCTCCCAAATTCAGCAATATACATGTAATTATATTTATATATCACAGGATTAGTTTTCTCAATCTGTAAAACAATATCCATTGCTGAAGTTTGCGCTTTTATAGTTCCCTCCATAGTAAATCTATTTGAAATAAAGTCAGTTTTATTAACTCTATTTCGCTCAGCAGTGCAAGTAAACAAATCTATTTGCATATATCCTCCTTTCAATAATGCCTAGTCAACTAGCAATAGTCAACTAGGCATATAATATTAGACGGGATTTTCAAGTAACATTACATAATCGACATTTGTATTGTAAGCCCATACAAGCGGGTTTGCATAACTTTCGCCATTTTCTTTATACAAGGTAGCTGTAGCCTGAACGGTCCAGTTAGATGAGTAAGAAATGCTTATATTGTCATCTGAATAAGTATTATCACCATGACGTGCTTCATGATGGATTGTCTTAACAAATCTCTTATGAACTGTACCATCAATGTAAGCGACTGTGTACAAATCAATCATAGCATCACTTGAACTGCTTGCAGGGTTAGTTATGATTTCATAACCGTCGTCAGTATCATAGATAAATTCCTTACTCATTGGTACATAGTAATCATATAATCCATGTCTGCCAATTATGAGACGTTCATTCTCATAATCCGGAGTAAATGACCCTCCGCCGCCTCCTCCTGAAACATCTTCCATGTTTACAAGAGTCCCATCTTTCTTTCTAAAAGCTTTATTCCATGGTATAGGAAACATATTATTCTCCTTTCTTTATAAGAGCCTAGTCTAGTTAACTAGGCTCTTTTCTTCAACGATCAAGCAGTCAACTTCTTAGATGTTCTTCCATTCTGATTGTTTCCATTCTGATTGCTTGCAGGTGTAGGAGCGAGAGTACCCATATGGAATACGATACCATTCTCATTGAAATCATTGAAATAACCGGCATCAAACTTGTACCAGTTATTCCAGAACTCACCCTTTGCGTTCCAATCAGTTGTAACTCTCTTATTGAGGTTAGATACACCACAAGCATCTCTATCAAGAATTACTCCGAGGATGCCAGCCTGGGCTACTGTATGATTGCCAGAGGTCTTAACATTGATTGCGGAAGTGCTCTTGAAATCATAAGCAACTCCAGAACCCTGCCAGTAAGCAACCTCATCAGCCTCCGGAAGCTTTGTAAGTTCATTGTGGAAAGTATCGCTCTGAAGATAAATATCAGCAGCGGTCTTGAATTCAGAGAGCATAACAATCTTCTGCATATCCTTAGGAGTAAATCTGTCCTTTCCTCCTACATTGAAAAGATTACTAATCTTAACCATACGATCAGAGAAAAGCTTAAACATATAAGCTGCATATCTGATAAACTCAGGAGTCAAGATTGCCTTGTCAGCAGTAAGTGAAGTTCCATACTGAGTATTATATCCGGCAAGAAGATCTATACTTCTTACGGTGCCAGAACCAGTAGCGATTGTCTCGGCTATAAAGTTATTAAGAGTTCTCTCAATGAGTCCATCGGTCTTAACTGTCATTGACTTGTCGATTGCATTATAGATCATGCTGAAGAATGCATTCAGCTGAGCTGCTGATGAAAATGCACTCTTAACCTGGCGCTCTGCGAAAGACATAGGAACTTCAAAAGTTACTCTCTTATCAAAGAACTTAGCTGATACCTGAGGTTTTGTAAAGATATTAGGATTGTATTCCTCTCCGTCCTCAAGTTCCCAGCTCTCATTCTCAGTAGCCTCAGGAAGCCCATCATATGTAACCTTCTCAAGAATGCTACCATACTCCCAGCTATCCATCAAGAGAGAAGGAGCACTTCCCTGATATACACGATTGACAAAAATCATTTTACCAATGTGATCAACAAGACTTCTTACATAGTGATCAAGCAAGTTCAGATTAGTAATCTGATCTCCAATATCAACAACATTTTCAAGATCTTCCTGCACTACCGCAGTTTCGCCAAGTACCTCCTTAGTTACATCATTCATAAGATTGTAGACCTGTGTCATTAACATAATAGTTTTCTCCTTTTCTGCCTAGTTAACTAGGACTTTTTCTTTTTTCTTCATTACTTACTGTTCATAAATAGGTAATGATACAAAGTTAGCAGCGTCTCGCATTATCTCATAAAGGAAATTATACTTCCACAAATCAATTTCCTCATTCAGCAATTTCTGCGTAGAGATATTACCAATGTTACCTGTCTTTGTATATTCCCTACTCCGTGTACCTGAAGTATCATCTCCTCCAGTTTCACTATATGTATTACTACCGCTATTTGCCTGTGTCCCAGAATTAGTGGTTGTCATATTACCACTATGGGTGGTAGTAACCGTTCCACTCTCCAAATTACTATTAGTTCCAGAATTATTACTTTCACCAACTGCATTTGTAGAGTTAAACGCATATACATTATGCTCATTAGCATCTGAGCCAGTATTACTTAAATTTCTACTCTCCTGTATCTGTCTGCCATCAGTAACACTTTCACTAAGATTATCAGTTCTAGTATTACTATTACTATTACTTCCGTTCTTTGTTCTATCAACCTCTTCGCCATATTCAATATTCTCAACCAGATGATCATTATAGTTATGAATTGGATCATATTCCATCATAGCTACATTCATAAGTTTATCCCACTTATGTTTATACATTCCATTTATAATGCCTGCAAGAGTTTCAAGTTCCTGCTCACTTAATGGCATCTGTTCATCTTCGTCATGTATAACGTGCAAGATAGGCGCAGGTGTTCTTAATCCCCAGTTACTAAGAAACATAATGTCTAGTTGACTAGAGTCCACATCAAACTCTTCTGGAAAATCATAATTTATTTTAGTCCAGAGCCCGTTCACAAGAGGCAAACAATCTTTAATCTTCAGACTTCTCATCTTCTTTACCTCCCTCATCTTCTTCTTTTTCTTCCTTTTCTTCTTCCTTTTCTTCCTTTCCTTCATTTACATCAATATTAACTTCAACATCGACATTTACCTCTCCAGGCTTTTCCTCGCCATCTTCAAAAGTAACATCTGATCCAGATTCTTCACCGTCCTGTTCTTCCGGAGCATTCTCTCCAGTTCCATCATTTTCATCTTTATCTTTATCTTCAGGATCAAGTTTTCCAGCCTCATCATTACTATCATCAACCTCACTTTCACCCTTATCACCAGAGTCTTTATTACTATCTTCCATGCCGTCTTCATTTTCATTCTCGCCTCCAGCATCTTCCTCACTAACCCCTAGTTGACTAGCCTCTTCAATACTAACATCTCCCATTCCTTCCTCCAGGGGCGCGGTATTGGCTAGTTGACTAGAAGCTTCTTGAGCCTGAGTACGGAGGTTCAAAAGACGTTCGATTTCGTTTTCTAGCCAAGAAGAATCTAAGGATACATGAATGGAAGTACCAAACATAGCATTTACACGATCAAAATCCTCCTGGCGACAACGTAACATATCTTCACATAAAGGCATTAAAGAATCATCGTTTAGACCCGTTTCGGACTCAGATAATGCCTCACGCTTCATGTTATAGTTCGCGTTCAAGCCCACTTCATTGTAGAATGATCCTACTAAGTACTGATGCAACTCGATAAACTGAGTCAAGTAAGAACCATTGTTACTCGGTGGATTCTGCATTTTGATGCCATCAAGAAATCTGTTCTCTCCTACGGAAGCAAGATGACCATCTTCCATGTCCTTCAAGAACTGATTAGCCGCTAGTCGACTAGAATCATCTGGCGCTGTTATAAGAGCCAGGACACGAAGCATTACGTCAGCTGTACGGATCGTTAAAAGGTTTTCGGCAATTAAAGAAGCATAACGAGCCATCATTGGATAGAGCCCCTGCCACATAGTATCGTTACGAATTAGAACTGCATTTGGCTCATGATCCGGATCTGTTGTAGATATATAATACTGTGAAGACATACGCAAAGCGGGGTTGGCTACCATATATCTAGTTGGACGATAATAAATATCTGGTTCTCCTCCAGCTGCACCTACGAATGCGTAGATTGACTGATCGTCTGGATGCCGCGAGTCTTTTGCTATGATACAATGACCGTTGACTAAAAGATAATTCTCCAGATACTGCCTTGGAATACTGTCCGGAAGACCCTCGTACTTAAACATCTTCTGGAGTCTAGCAAGCATATAAAGTATGATCGATTGAGAAGATTTCGATTTGTCCTTTACATACTCCAACGTCCTCCTATCAGTAAATAGCATTGATTGAAAGTACTGAAAATCTGTTCCCATGTTACCTCCTTTTGATCTCTAGTTAACTAGAATTATATATAAAAGTAGGACCCGTAATGAGTACCTAATTTATTTCCGCCCGGAAGATCCTAGTCAACTAGAGAAGACATTTTAAGGATTTTAAGATGGTCTTTTCTGACCGGATCAACAGGTGATTTGTTGGAAGACATGCTAGTCAACTAGAATGCT
>OCTX012286457.1_pt1 | contig 14026 bp, 7 predicted proteins | sample 1539691 | NCBI WGS metagenome assembly OCTX01 (sample SAMN02144231, study PRJEB22623) | gut metagenome | biome: sheep rumen | host: Ovis aries | place: New Zealand | reverse complement strand
ATCAACGGCGACCACGCGCTCTTCCGTGACAGCCTGGTAGACGACGGAGTCGTCGAGAAGTGCTTCTGTGCGGTTGTCCGAGAGGATGACCGTGGCGGAGACGAGAGACGGTGCGATGGCGGGATCGTCGGCGAAGAGGTCTTCGAGAGGGAGCAGGAAGTCCTGCTCCGCGAAGGCGTCGAGCGCCTGCCGGTCCGCGAGCACGAGATCGAGCTTCTCCGCGTCGATGGAGCCCAGGATCTTCATGCGGGAGGCATAGACCAGCTGGTGGAGGTCGCCTTCCGCGTCTTCCGCGAGGCAGAGGCCGTCCACGATCTCGGCAGTGCCGTCCGGGTCCAGCATCGCGCGCCCTTCCTCTGTGAGGGGCACGTTGACGGCGCAGAGATAGAAGGACGGATCCCGGTGCGAGACGATCCGCACGATCACATAGATCAGGATATAGAGCAAAAGCGCCGCCGCGAACAGCGGCAGCTTATAATAATCCCAGATATAACGGAGCTTCTGCGGCAGGGTCATGCCTGCCATGGCGGGGGCTTTTTTCATTATTGCAGGTCCTCCCCGGTACTGCCGGATTCCGCCATCGCATGTTCCTCCCCGGGGCTGCCGGATTCCGTCATCGCACGCTCCTCCAGCTGCAGGAAGATCCCGTTCATCAGCCAGGCGCTGATCAGGGCGCAGAGGCCTTCCCCGAGGAACATCAGGGGCGTGTAGACGAAGATGATCAGATACCCCATGACGAAGTGGACCGCCGCCACGAGCACCGTCACGAGGAGGAAGTGGAAGCCGGTGATGACCGCGTTGCGCATCAGGGCCGGCGTCGTGTTTTCAAAGCGGGCGAGAAGAGGGAAAACATAGAGAAGCTCCACCAGCCAGAAGACGGCGAGGACCGCAAGTGCGGCCGTCAGGACCGTCCAGAAGGCGCCGGCGCTGCCGGTGCGCAGGTGGAGGAGGATGTAGGCGTCAAATCCCAGAAACGCGCCGAAGGCGGCGAGGAGGAGCCAGATGACGGTGGCCTGGCGGAAGTTGTCGCGAAAGGCGCGGAAGAAGGAGCGGGTGATGCCGGCCTCCTCATCGCGCACCACTTTCTGCATGACGCTGTAGAGGGCGGTGGTGGAAGCGCCGACCGTCACGAGCGGGATGCTGCAGAAGAACCAGAGGGCGTTCAGAAACATGGCGTAGCCGATGCGGGTGAGAAAACGCATCGCCGGGCTGTCCGGATTGAGTAAATTGCGCATGTGCGGGCAGCCTCCTCACTGCCTGGCCGCCCGCAGCCGGGTCATCTGCGGCGCGTGGAGGCGCGGCTGACCAGGTCCGTGGCGACGTGTACGGTCACGTTGTATACATCGGGCTGGCGCATCCGCCTGTACAGAAGGGCGGCGGCGTACTGCCCCATCGCCTGACTGTGGATGTGGACCGAGGACAGTGCGGGCGTGACGATCCGTGACTCGGAGGAGTCGTCGAAGCCCAACAGCATCACGTCCTCCGGCACCCGGAGAAAATCACGGCAGGACGTCATCAGGTCGATGGCGATGAAATCATTGGCACAGATGAAGACCTCGGGAAGCCCCGGCAGCGCGCGGACGCGCGCGCGCAGGCGCTCAAAATAAAGCTTCTGGTCCTGCAGAAGCGCCTGGTCCAGCTCGTCCAGGATGCAGAATTCCTCGCGGAAAGGAAGACCCAGATTCTCCAGGGCCATCCGGTAGCTGCGGTAGCGCTCGTTGAAAGAGCGGCAGTGCAGGTAGGGACCGACGAATCCGAACTTCGTGACCCCCTGCGCCTTCATATCCCGGACGAAGGAGAAGATGCACTGCTCATTGTCCATGAGCAGAATGTCCACGTCCGGCTGGTCCCCATGCAGGAACAGGGGAGCATCCACGAACAGGAGCGGAATGCCCAGAGAGGCAAGCATCCGGCAGTAGGACTCATCGAGCAGCTCGGCACAGATCATGCCCCGGATCTTACCGGGGTCGATGGTCTTGGGCAGACGGAGCGCGGCGATGTCCTGCGGCAGGGCCAGGTGGATCGAGACGGTGCAGTGCAGTTCCGAGAATTCATGGCAGATCTTGTCCAGCATGACGGAGCCGAAGTGCGAACTGTCGAGACCCATCGTGGTCAGAAACACGATCTCCCCTGTGACGGCACCGGCGAGCTCCGGAATGGACGTGAACGGTCCCGTCAGATTGTCCGGCTGGAAATAGGAGAACTGCTTGTACCCCATTTCGGCGGCTTTCTGCAGGACGTCACGGCGGGTGCTCTCCGCAATGACACCGGTGTTATTGATGGCCTTGGAGACGGTATTTCTCGAAAGCCCGAGTGCGTCTGCTATATCCTGGATGGTGACTCTTGCTGCCATTTCTGCCTCCGGTCTCTGAAAATATGTTACAAAACTATATTAGTAGAAACGCGGAGGGGTGTCAAACCGCACAGTGCGGTTATTCAAATGCACAATAGGGATACAGATCATTGTATCAGACGGAAATAGAACAAAAAACTTTCTAAATGCACAAAATGAAATCTGATAAACTGTGAATATGTGATAATAAGTGTGCAAATGCACAATTTTTTATTGCATTCATTGTGCAGTAATTGTAAAATGCAGTCAAAGGGGGAGACTGCGGATGACGGCCGGATCCGCAAGTTTCTTCAAAGAAAGAAACAGCAGCAAGAGTTATAAGGAGAATGAGAGAATGCGAAAGACACTGTTGTATGTCAGACAGCACTGGCAGCTGTACGTCATCTTTCTGCTGCCGGCACTGCTTCTGACACTCATCTTCCGGTATATTCCTATGGGCGGTATCATGATCGCTTTCCAGGATTACAACCCGATCAGGGGCATACTCGGAAGCAGATGGGTCGGTTTCAAGTATTTTCAGAGGTTCCTTTCGTCGCCTGACTTCCTGAAGTATCTGGCGAATACGCTGAAGCTCAGTGTTTTCGGTCTGTTATGGGGATTCCCCGTACCGGTCCTGCTGGCGCTTCTTCTGAACCGGATCCAGAGTCAGGGGATCAAGCAGAAGATCCAGACGGTCCTGTACCTGCCGAACTTCATCTCGGTCATCGTTCTCTGCGGTCTCGTGAGAATCGTTCTCTCCGTGACCGGTCCGCTGAACCATCTGATGGGGACGCAGATCAACTTCATGACGATGCCCGGCGCTTTCCGGACGATCTACATCATGTCCGGTATCTGGCAGGGCGCAGGCTGGGGCTCCATCATGTACACGGCAGCGCTGTCCGGCGCCAGCCAGGAACTGCGGGAAGCGGCGATCATGGACGGCGCCAACATCCTGCAGCAGATCCAGGTCGTCGAGTGGCCCGCGATCAAGGACATGGTGGTCATCCAGTTCATTCTGCAGGCCGGTAATATCATGAGCATCGGCTTTGAAAAGGCCTATGCGCTGCAGACTGACCTGAACCTGTCTTCTTCTGAGATCATCGCCACCTACGTGTACAAAAAGGGCCTTCTGGACGGAGATTACAGCTTCTCCACGGCGGTCGGCCTGTTCAACACAGTCATCAACGTCATCCTTCTGATCTCGGTGAACAAGATCGTTGAGAAGATGAATGACGGCAAGGGTCTGTAAGCGGAGGGGGACATCATGAGAACAGTAAAATTTTCAAAAATGTCGGCTTCCGACAAGATCCTGCTCATCGTGGGCTATATCCTGCTCGGCCTGTTTGTCGTCGCCATCATCGTCCCGATCATCTACATCATCATCGCTTCCTTCATGGACCCGATCACGCTGCAGAATACGGGTATCAGCTTTGACCTCGAGAAGTGGACGACGACCGCTTACGAGCGCGTTCTGTCCAACTCCCAGATCTGGGTCGGCTTCCGCAACGCGATCCTGTACTCGGTCGTATTCACGGTCGTTTCCGTGGGCATCACGCTCCTGGCTGCCTATCCCATGTCCCGGAAGGACTTCAAGGGAAGGGGCCTCTTCAATACGATCTTCATGATCACCATGTTCTTCGGCGGCGGCCTGATCCCCACCTACCTGCTGATCAGCAATCTGGGACTTCTGAACAGCATGTGGGCGATCATCCTTCCCGGCGCGTTCAGTGTCTGGAACATGATCATCGCCAGGACCTACTATCAGGGCATTCCTCAGGAACTGCGGGAAGCGGCCGACGTGGACGGCGCAAATGAGCTGACCTACTTCTTCCAGATCCTGCTCCCTGTGTGTACGCCGGTCATCACCGTGCTGGCACTGTGGCAGTTCGTCGGCATGTGGAACAGCTACTTTGACGCGATGATCTACCTGAACGACGCGAACAAGCAGCCCCTGCAGCTCGTCCTCCGCTCGATCCTGATCCAGAACCAGCCGGAATCCGGCATGATCTCGGATATGCAGAGCACGGCGGCGAGAGCGCAGCTGGCGGAACTGCTGAAATACGCGACGATCATCATTTCGAGCCTTCCGCTGCTGATCATGTACCCGTTCTTCCAGAAGTACTTCGACAGCGGCATCATGGTGGGATCGGTCAAGGGCTGATGATAAGGTGGCAGCTTTGTTCTTTGAACCAGCCGGAATAACGGCAAGGAGAGAAAAAGTATGAAAAAGAATATGTTTAAGCGTCTGCTGGCATGCGTCCTCGCGGCCGGTATGGTCGTTGCCCTGGCTGCCTGCGGCGGCAGCGGAAGCAATGTTTCTCTGAACTCCGGAGAGATGCAGGAAGTCGATCCCGAGAGCCTGCAGTTCCCTCTGGCGGAGACCGCGACACTGACCGGTATGATCAGCTATCCGCCGAGCACGGAGTCCAATCCTAACAACCGTACCATCTTTAAGCGCCTGGAAGAGAAGACCAACGTCCATATCGAGTGGACCGCGATCCAGGGCGATCAGTGGGGCGACAAGATCACGCTGGCCATGGCCAACCCGAAGACTCTGACCGATTTCGTCTTCACTGCGGGCTTCAATGACAGTGACCTGCTCAAGTATGCTGATCAGGGCATCATCATCCCCCTGGAGGACTACATCGACACCTACATGCCCAATCTGAAGGCTGTGTTCGACAAGTATCCCGAGTATCGCACCATGTCCACCGACGTGAACGGCCACATCTGGGCTCTTCCGTGGATCGAGCAGCTCGGCGCTGACTACACGGCTATCCAGACCATCGGCAATATGCCTTTCATCAACAAGAAGTGGCTTGATTTCCTCGGACTTGATATGCCTACGACCGTTGACGAGCTGGAGCAGGTCCTGATCGCGTTCCGTGATCACGCTCCCGAGATCCAGAAGGAGTTCGGTATCGAAGGCTCCATCATTCCCATGTCCTGCATCGTCAATGACGGCGACCAGGATCCCTGTGTCCTGATCAATGGCTTCGGCGAAGGCATCGGCGACATGGATAAGGGACGTCACATTGCTGTCACGGATGACAAGCAGGTCGTCTGCACAGCTACCCAGGAAGGTTTCAAGAAGGGTATCGCATGGCTGCACAAACTGTATGAGGAAGGCCTGATCGATCCTGAAGCTTTCACACAGGAATGGTCCACCTATGTTTCCAAGGGCAAATCCCACCGCTATGGCCTCTGCTTCAGCTGGGATGTCGGCAACATCGACAATATCGTTGATTTCGTTCCGCTGCCGATGCTTGAGGCGGACACCAAGAACCTGACCCCTCAGAACGGTTCCTTCACCAGCGGCTATGACAGAGGACGCTGCGTCGTTACCGCTGTTGCCAAGAACCCTGCGCTGGTCTGCGCATGGCTCGACCAGATGTATGATCCTTTCCAGTCTCCTCAGAACAACTGGGGCACCTACGGCGAAGATGATGATTTCGATATCTTCGTTCTCGGCAAGAACGCCAATGGCGATGACATGCTGCAGCACGCTCCTCTGGGCGACGCTTCCCCCGTGGAAGTTCGTGAAGCGGAAGCTGTCGGCGGCCCTCTGGCTATCCTCGACGAGTACTACGGTGTCTATGTGACCTGCCCTGACGATGCACAGTATCGTCTTGACTGGATCAAGGACATCTATACTCCTGACATGCACACCAAGTATGTGTTCCCGAACGTCTTCATGACGAGAGAGGACAACGAGCAGCTGTCCAACCTGCAGGCAGACATCACGAAGTGCATCAACGCCCACAAGTCCGACTGGATCATGAACGGCTTCACCGATGCTGACTGGGATGCCTTCCAGGCTGAACTGCAGTCCTACAAACTCAATGATCTGCTGGCGATCTTCCAGAAGTATCTGGACGCTTACTACGCGGAGCAGTAAGGATATCACTGTTTACGGAAGAACAAGGCAGCTGAGAAACTATTGATGTAATTGCGGTCGTGCTTGCGCCGTGCGGAGGTCCGGAACCGAAGCGCGGCGCAGGTTTTTTATTACCCATCTGACGTTAATAAACTTACTAAAAGGAGAAGCAGACATGTCAAGTCAGGCATTGAGAGAGGCCCGACGCTATGAGGAGATCTACGGCAAACGGATCCTGCCGGAGCAGAGGCCCTTGTTCCATCTGACCCCGCGGACCGGCTGGATGAATGATCCGAACGGATTCTGTGTGTTCCGGGGAGAGTATCACCTTTTCTATCAGTACTATCCATACACCCCGATCTGGGGACCGATGCACTGGGGGCATGCCGTCAGCAGGGACCTGCTGCACTGGGAGTACCTTCCCGCGGCGCTGGCACCCGACGAATTCTATGACCAGGACGGCTGCTTCTCCGGAAGCGCGGTGACACTGGAGGATGGAACACATCTCCTGATCTACACCTCCGTGATCATGCACAAGCTGCCTGACGGCCGCGTGCGCAGCCTGCAGACGCAGAGCGTCGCGGTCGGCGACGGCGAAGATTATGAGAAATATGAGGCGAACCCTGTTATTTCGGAGAACATGCTTCCCGAAGGCAGCGATCCCAGAGACTTCCGGGATCCGAAGATCTGGCGGGAACCTGACGGGATGTACCGCTGCGTGGCGTCCGCCCGCATCGCTGATGCCGATGGAGACAGCAGGATCCTGCTCTACCGGAGCAGGGACGGCTTTCACTGGGAGTTCGAGAAGGTCCTGATCACCAACGGGCTCCGTTTCGGCAGGATGTGGGAGTGCCCGGACTTCTTTGGACTGGACGGGAAGCAGGTGCTGCTCGTAAGTCCGCAGGATATGGAGCCGAAGGGATTCGAGTATCACAACGGAAACGGGACGCTCTGCCTGATCGGCGATTATGACCGGGAGACGGCGGATTTCCGGCCGGAATACGACCAGGCGATCGACTATGGCATCGACTTCTATGCGCCGCAGACCATCCTCACGCCGGACGGGCGCAGAGTCATGATCGGCTGGATGCAGAACTGGGATGCCTGTGCGATCCGCGATCCCGAGGCAGTCTGGGCGGGCCAGATGAGTACCCCCAGGGAGCTCTCTGTCCGGGATGGCCGCCTGTATCAGCAGCCCATCCGGGAACTGGATCTGTGCAGAAGGAACCGCGTGGAGCACCGGGACGTGCACCTCACGAAGGAGCGCATGTACCTGGACGGTGTCCGCGGGAGAGTCGTGGATATGGAGATCCGGGTCCGCCCGGCAGATCCTGAGAAGAGCTACCAGAAATTCGTCCTGCGGTTTGCCGAGGACGGGGAGACCTATACTTCCCTGCGCTTCCGCCCGTCGGAGTCCACTCTCAAGATCGACCGGAAGTTCTCGGGTTCCCGGCGCGCGATCGTGCACCAGCGCAGGTGCTACGTGGAGAATGCGCAGGAGGAGCTGCGGTTCCGCGTCATCCTGGACCGCAACAGCTGCGAAGTGTTTATTGACGGCGGCCGCAAGGTCATGAGCGCCGCGCTTTACACCGACCTGTCGGCGGAACAGATCTCTTTCCGCGCGGACGGGGATGTGGTCATGGATATCGTGAAGTATGACCTGATTGTTTAATGGCGCGCATCGCGCTTCAAAAGGGGTGTTTATGAAAAGTAAAAAGGCCATTGCTCTTATGACCGCAGGACTGCTGCTGCTTCTGAGTGCCTGCGGACAGGCCGGTAATGCTGCCGGGGGGACAGCAGAGCAGAAAACGGATACAGCAGCACAGGAACAGGGGGAGGAGCAGGAGGAAGCCGCACTGTTTCCGATGACATTTGACGGCTATGTGGGCGACACGATGCCCTATTTCGAAGACGGCCGTATGAATATCTACTACCTGCTGGACCAGAGGGACGGAAAGACCGGATATCATCCGTGGGCCCTTCTGCAGACGGAGGATTACTGCACTTACGAGAACAAGGGAATCGTCCTCCCTTACGCGGAGTCCGCGATGGAGCAGGACAATGCCCTCGGCACGGGCTGTGTCATGAAGGACCAGGAAGGAAAGTATCACGCCTTCTTTACCGGACACAATGACTATTACGAGCCGGCGGAAGCGATCATGCACGCGGAGGGGACGGATCTCGAACACTTCACCAAGATCCCGGAGGACACCTTTACGGATGAGAACTACTCCACCAATGATTTCCGCGATCCGTACGTCTTCTACGTGCCGGAGGAGCAGTGCTACTGGATGCTGGTGGTCACGCGCAAGGACAAGAACGGCGTGATCGCGAGATATACGTCGACGGATCTGCACAAATGGAAGGACGAAGGCGTCTTCTTCGAGGACGATATGGGCTACAGCACCAATATGGAATGCCCTTCCCTGCTGCAGTTCGGCGGCAAGTGGTATCTCGCCTTCTCCGACCAGTGGCCGGACCGCGTGGTGCATTTCCGGGTCAGCGATAACATCCACGGGCCCTTCACACGCCCCGAAAAGGATACGATCGACGGGAACGGCTTCTACGCCGGCCGCCTGGAGACGGACGGAGAGCACCTGTATGTGGTGGGATGGAACGGCACCAAGATCGGGCACGACGATATGAACGACTATGACTGGGCAGGCAATATGGTCGTGCACCAGCTCGCGCAGAAGGAAGACGGATCCCTGGTCCCTGTGGTGAATGAGAAAGTGAAAGCGCGCCTCTCTCATGAAGCGGCCCTGTCGCCTCTGGCCATCACGGAGACCGTCAGTTTCGACGGAAAGAACAAGGTACAGTTCAGCGGCAAGGACTACGAACTGGTACAGTTCGAGCCCTATGAGACCGCTGTCCGGATCGAGGCGGATCTCACCGGGTACGGCAAGGAAGATATGTTTGGCATATCCTTTGCCCCGAACAGCGAGAACGTCGGCGCCTTGTCCTACGTCTTCAATGTGAAAGAAGGACGGGTGGAATTCTACAACACCACAAAGCTTTTTGAGGAAGATGCGCAGTCTTTCATGGAGATGGATCTTGCCGGCCGCGACAGCATTCATATGACGCTGCTGCTGTGCGACGGCGTCGCAAGCCTGTATGTGGATGATGAGATCGCGCTCACAGCCAGAATGTACCGCTCGCAGGGGACTGACTGGCAGCTTTTCTCCTTACGCAGCGGCGTGACGATGGAGAACGTGACCGTCTATCAATGACATAAAGGATACAGATAACAGGCAGCATTCCGTATGATCGGGCAGGAGGATACAGATGATCAGAGAAAGAATGCGTGAGTTCCTGAGCGCGAAGCGGGCGGCAGCGGCGGCTGCCGGCGCCGCCATACTGGCAGCGGCAGGAATTCTGGCAGGATGCGCAGGCGGCAGTGCGGCAGTCAATGATATTCCGCAGTTACCCGCCGGATGGCCTTCGGACTTCACGATCGAGGAGATCGACGAACCTCCTTTCGAAGATGTTCCCGGACGCACCAACAATGCGTTCAACGTTGTGGACTTCGGCGAACAGGGGAACGGCGGCTGGTTCTACCGGTACGGGAAATCCGAGCACCCTGAGCGGTCCAGGAGGCTCTCTTCTTTTGACGGAGAGAAATATTATCAGTCCGGCGCGAACGGGCTGGAAGTCAAGAAGACGTTCCTGCATACTTCCGAGGCGGCTTCTCCGATCCTGGAGTGGCGCGCGGCGGAGGACGGCGACGTCAACGTCGTCGTGACCTATGTCAAGAGCGTGAACGGAGACGCGAACCCCGGGTATCCGGACGGCGTGCAGCTCCTGATCTACAAGGGCACAGAGCTTCTGAAGCTCGAAAACGTGGATATCAGCACCACGGAGGAGACGCTGGCGCAGATCCATGTGGACGGACTCAGCGTAAAGAGGCATGAGAGCCTGTACTTTGTCGTGGATCCCCGCGCAAACAATGCGTTCGACGGCGGGACCCTCTACGCGGCTATCTCCGACGTGAACGCGGAGCCGCCCGTGAGCGCGGAGGACATCTTCCGCGTCGACAATAACGCGAACAGCGTCGAGGACTTCGGCGTACAGGGCAGCAACGGATGGGAGTATATGTACGGCACGTCTCCCGAGGACGCCGCACTGGTCTCCCACGAGAATGAGGGCGAGTACATCAACTGCACTTCCCCCAACCTCACCATCAGCAGCGGATTCATCCACCCCGCCATCAACGACAACGCGATCCTGACCTGGACGCCGGCTGTCAGCGGCAATGTGGATCTCCGCGTGCGCTACTCCAAATTCGAGCAGCATGACGGCAATCCGGACTTCCCGGACGGCGTCAAGGTCAAGGTCTTCAAGAACGACGAGCTCCTGTATGAGGAGCACGTGGATGCCCCGGACGAAGGGGAGAACAAGATCCGTACACGTATTCCCAAACTGTACGTGACACCGGAAGACCGTCTCTACTTCATGGTGGATGCCGAGGGCAACTCCTCCTATGACGGCGGCGCCTTCGATATCACGATCTTCGATGTCAACGGGCTGTCGGACGAGAGCGCCGTGAAGATCAATACCCCCGAGACCCGCCAGAACTGGGCGGACGTCGGTGTGGATTTCGGCCCTCAGGGCAGCAACGGATTCATCTTCCAGTGGGGCTACGGCGACGACCCGTTCAATGCCTACAACGCGGCGCCGTTTGACAGAGCGGAAGACAGATACTTCGACGACGATTATCTGGAGATCAAGCGCGATTACGTCAACCCCGGCCCGCATGACCGGTCCGCCATCATCAAGTGGAAGGTGGCACAGAACGGCACTGTGAAGATCAACGCTTCCTACACCAAGACGCGCAATGAGGATGCCAATCCCGCCTGGCCGGACGGCACCCGCGTCTCCATCTATCTCGACGGGACCCTGCTGCGGCAGGAGACCTTCGTCCCGGAGGTGGACCGCGAAGTGACGAAGAGACTCGATGTCAGCGGCGTCAAGGTCAAAAAGGGCCAGTACATCACCATGGTCATCAACGGCCTGGACAACACAGCCTACGACGGCGGCAAATATGAGTTCGCCATCAAGAGCACCAGCGGGCTGGTGGGTAAGACCGAGAAGAGCGTGAAGGCCACCTACAACGGCAAGCGCACCAACTTCGCCTCCACCATGGATGACTTCGGCAAACAGGGCTATAACGGCTGGTACTATCAGTTCGGCTATAATCACAATCCTTCCTTTGCCGTGAACGTGGAGCGCATGTCCGGCGGTGACAAGTACTACACCAGCGACGGCGTGGAGATCAAGAAAGACTACATCATGCCCGGCAATAAGGGCAAATCCGCCAACGTCAAGTGGATCGCCGCAGAAAACGGCAAGATCAATATTGATCTGGAGTACACGAAACTGCTGAATATGGATGCCAATCCGAGCTTCCCCGACGGCGTCACCGTCTATCTGATGAAGAACGGCAAGGTCCTCAGAAAGCAGTATTTTGCCCCCAAGACCAATAAGGAAGTGACCAAGTCCCTGGCTGTCAACAATGTCAGCGTGAAGAAGGGCGACGCCATCACCATGGTCGTGGATCCGGGCCCTAACAACGCTTACGACGGCGGCAAGTACATGTTCGTCATCGAGGACGCAAATGCGACCCCGAAGGTGGCAGTGGGCGACAATGACAACAATACGTCCCTGAACGATCTGGAATCCACACAGCAGGGCACCGACGGCTGGTGGTTCCTGGAAGGCTCCTCCCCGTCCGACGCCAAGGTACTCACAAAGAGAACACCTGACGGCGAAGGCTGGAACTCCAGAAGGACCGAAGGCCTGGAGATGAAGAAGGACTTCGTCCATACCGGTGCCGCAAGGGATCCGATCTACCAGTTTGTAGCTGGTGAGACCGGCAAGGTCGACATCACCGGCACCTATGTGAAGTTCGGGCAGGAGGATTCCAACCCGAGCTGGCCGGACGGCATCACGCTCAAGGTCTATCAGAACAACAAGGTCCTTCTCTCCAAGAAGGTGAAAGTCAACCGCGGCGACGGCAACGACAACGTGCTGGACTTCGAGTTCGACGACCTGTCCGTGACCCGCGGCGACAAGCTCAGCTTCCAGATCTGCCGCGACGGCAACTATGCGTGGGACGGCGGAAGACTGTCCGTGGTCATCGAAGAGGCGACGGAGATGCACCGCACGCCCGGCAATGACAACAACACGGTGCTCGGCAACATCGCTTCCGTAGACCAGGGCACTGACGGCTGGTGGTTCCTGGAGGGCACGTCCCTCGGAAATGCGAAGCTTCTGACCAAGAGAAACGGCGATGCCTGGCTGTCCCAGAAGGACAGCGGCCTGGAGATGAAGAAGGACTACGTCCATCCCGGCGCGAAGATGCAGCCCATCTACCAGTGGGTCGTCAAGAACGACGGCGACGTGGACCTCAAGGGCAGCTATGTCAAGTACGGACAGAATGACAGCAATCCGTCCTGGCCGGACGGCATCACGCTGATCATCAGCCAGAACAGCAAACAGATCCTGAAGAAGAAAGTCGACGTCAAACAGGGCGACGGCAACGACAATGTCCTCGACTTCGATTTCAAGGAGCTCTCCGTCAAGGCGGGCGACATCTTCAGCTTCCAGATCGTCCCCGACAGCAACAACGCCTGGGATGCGGGAAGACTGAACGTCACCTTCCGCGATTCCGGCAGCGAAGAGCCGGATGACCCCGATCAGCCGGACGATCCTGACCGGACCAACAACGCGGTCCTGGCCGATGACTTCGGCGAGCAGGGCAGCAACGGCTGGTACTACGGCATGTGCGAGTGGGACAGCAAGGACTTCACCAAGCTGACTTATGACAAAGACAACAACCGTTACTACAACAACGGCAAGCCGGAACTGAAAGCCGACTTCGTCGAGCCCGGACAGGGCAAGAACGCTGCCTACAAGTGGGTCGTCGCACAGGACGGCACGATCCTCGTCAAGGGCGACTACACCAAGTTCGCCAACAGCGAGGACGAAAACGCCGACGGCACCTGCGTCCGCATCTTCCTCAACGGCGAGGAGAAGAAGTGGATGGGCAGCCAGACCATCGGCAACTTCGAGGAGGAGAGATCCGAGTCCTTCGAGGAGATCTATGAGGTCAAGAAGGGCGACGTTCTGATCTTCGCCGTCAATCCGGAAGGAAATGACAGCTACGACGGAGGCCGCCTGGCGGTCACGATCAGCGACTTCCGGTCCGACCGGACCAACAACGCGGTCCTGGCCGATGACTTCGGCGAGCAGGGCAGCAACGGCTGGCACTACGGCATGTGCGACTGGGACAGCAAGAACTTCAGCGAGCTGACCTATGACGCGGACAATAACCGCTACTTCAATGACGGCAAGCCGGAACTCAAGGCCGACTTCGTTGAGCCCGGACAGGGCAGAAATGCAGCCTACAAGTGGATCGCCGGACAGGACGGCACCATCTATGTCAAGGGCACCTACACCAAGTTCGCCAACAGCGAAGATCCTTCCGCTGACGGCACCTGCGTGCGCATCTTCCTCAACGGTGCGGAGAAGAAGTGGATGGGCAGCCAGACCATGGGCAACTTCGCGGAGGAGAGAAGCGAGTCCTTCGACGAGACCTATGAAGTGAAGGCGGGCGACGTCCTGATCTTCGCGGTCAGTCCGGAAGGCAACGACAGCTATGACGGAGGCCGCCTGGCGGTCACGATCAGCGACAAGGACGGCTCCGGAGAGGACGAGCCTGCCACAGACGGCACGGAAGAAGTCGAACCTGATCCGGACCGCACCAACAACACGGTCCTGGCCGACGCCTTCGGGCAGCACGGCACGGATGGCTGGTA
>OCTX012257573.1_pt1 | contig 14026 bp, 9 predicted proteins | sample 1539691 | NCBI WGS metagenome assembly OCTX01 (sample SAMN02144231, study PRJEB22623) | gut metagenome | biome: sheep rumen | host: Ovis aries | place: New Zealand | reverse complement strand
TACTGCAATGCAATGCGGGAGAGTAGGAGGCCGCCATCTTTACTGAGAGACCCTTTCGTCGATAAGATGAGAGGGCCTCTTTTTTTGTTGTAAACGAATTGGACTAATGCGAATCATTAACCCATGCATTGGGATATTAAAAAACTTCCCTTTTCGTTTGGTTGTTAGCCCGATTATTTGTACCTTTGGACCGTGAAAACGAAAGCGCGATATACCTTGTGGGGAGCGTTGGGAGCGTTGGTGCTACTTTTCGCTTCACCCTTGTTGATATATGTGCCGCCGGTGCAACAGTGGTTGGTGTCGCAGACGGCTAAGAAGGCTTCAGAGGCTACGGGTCTTGACATCGGCATAGAGCGTGTAAGCCTGCGGTTTCCCCTTGACTTAAGTGTCGAGGGTGTGACAGTAGTCCGTCAGAGTGACACTATCGCCAGCGTGGGCCGAGCCATCATCGATGTCAGGCTGCTGCCATTGCTGGGCGGCGAGGTGGCTGTTGATGAACTGACAGTGGAAGATGCCGACATCAACACGCTCGACCTGATCAGTGATGTGCAAGTGAGTGGCCGCGTAGGCCGCTTGTCTGTTGATCCCGGAAAGATACATTTTGGTACAGGGTCGGTGGACTTGAGCGGTGCTGCGCTGACAGATGCCGATGTGACCGTGCTGTTGAGCGACACGGCCCAGGTTGACACCGCCGACACCGGTCCTACGCCGTGGCGCATCACCTTCGACCAACTGTCTGTCGAACGGTCGAAGGTCGGTGTACACCTGCCGGGCGACTCGATGTTGATCGGTGTGGATGCCGGTCTGTTGCTGGCCCGGGGCGGAGATCTTAATCTGCTGACTACGGTCTATGAGGTGGCGCATACCGAGTGGCATGACGGTCGGCTAGTATTTGATCAGCCATTCGAACCTGCTGTCCGCGATATGGCTCACCCTGACTTGCTCGATTATAGCCACCTCGACATCGGTGGTATCGACTGGTCGGTCGACTCCTTTCTCTATCAGGCACCCATCATACGGTTGAAGGTTAACCATGCCGCCATGCATGACGTGAGCGGGTTGGATATTACCGATTTGAAGGGCGATGTGACCATCGACGACCATAGTGTCATACTGCCGGCACTATCGCTGAAGACGCCCTATTCGTCAGTGGCAGGCAAGGCCTATGTAGACTTCACGGTGGCCGACTCTGTCACCCCCGGTCAGATGAGTGTAGACCTTGACGCCAGTGTCAGCAAACACGACCTCAGCCGCTTCGTCGGTCTCAACATGGACCCGTTGCCCGAGTGGCCGCTGACGCTCAAAGGGAGTATGGCCGGCAATACAGCCCATGCCACTATTATTGTTCAGCGGCTGTCGTGGCCGACGGTGCTGGAGGTTGAAGGCACCGGTGTGGCTACCCATCTGACCGATGCGAACCGCTTGTCGGCAGAACTGGCGATGCGTGTTGACACTTACGACACCCGTTCGCTGCTGACGGCCCTGATGGATGGCCGGAAACCGTCGTTCGCTATCCCCTCCGGTTTGCGGGCTCAAGGTCGGTTTACTGCCCATGGCCCTTTATTCACCGGCAATATCGCAGCCCGTCAGGGGGATGGTACGACCCATGTGACCGGGTCGTTCAACCGGGCCACGATGACCTACGATGCTGAGTTGACCACCAACAGGCTGAATATGCGTCAGTTGCTGCCCGGCACGAAACTGCGTACGCTGAATGCCAGAGCGACGGTCCACGGGCAGGGCACCGACTTCTTCTCACCGTCAGCAAGGCTGGATGCCCAAGGCACCATCAGTCATCTGGGCTACGACACCTTGAACATCGACGACATCGCCCTGAAAGCCTATCTGAAGGATGGTCACCTGATGGCCGACCTGTCGGCATGCAATGATGTCATGGATGTCAATGCTTCGCTGGACGCTACATTGGAGCGTCCCAGCGTCATTATCCACGAGTCCAATGTTAGTGTACAGAAACTGGACCTCTATGCCCTGGGACTGATCGACAAGCCGTTAACGATAGGTCTTAACGGCGATTTTGAGATGAGCACCAACCTGAGCGACACCCACCGGTTGAGTGGTCTCATGACTGATATCTATCTGCGCGACTCCGTCCGTACCTACCATCCTGAAAAGGTAGGCCTGCTGCTGAAGGCGTTGCCCGATACCACTGTCGTCCGTGCCCAGAGCGGTACGCTTGTCATCAAACTGGATGCTCAAGGCCACTATGAGCCCCTGTTAGGCCGGCTGTCGACTTTGGGCGACACTATCGCCTCGCAATTGGAGCGCCGCGTCATCGATCAGGCTTCGCTGAAACGGCTGCTGCCGACAGCCCGTTTCTACCTGAGCAGTCAGCAGGGCAACCCCATGGCCAATATGCTGAAGGCCGCACTGAATACCGATTTCAAAGACCTGATGGTAGACTTGACCACTTCCCCCCGGAGCGGATTGAACGGTGAGATGAGCGTACTCGGACTCAATGCCGACTCCACCCGTATTGATACCATCCGTGTGACACTCGTCGACAAGCCAAACCACGGTCTGACCTTCCAGGCCCGTGTGGCCAACAACCGCAAGAACCCCCAGTTTGTGTTTACCGCTCTGATGGACGGTCTGTTGCAGGAGCACGGTGCCAGTGTGGGATTGCGGTTCTTTGACAGTCATGGTAACCTGGGGCTGCGCCTAGGTGCCAAGGCCGAGATGGAGGAGGGAGGAATGCGCTTCCACCTGTTGCCGCAACGTCCTACGATCGGTTACCGTGAGTTCACACTCAACGCCGACAACTTCCTGTTCCTGCAAAATAACTTACGGTTGCAGGCCAAGGTCGACCTGCTGGCCGACGATGGCACCGGCGTGCGAGTCTATTCCTCCAGTCAGGATTCTACCCTGCTGCAGGACCTGACGGTCAGTCTACACCATTTCGACTTGGGACGGCTGACGTCGGCCTTACCCTACGTACCGTATGTCACCGGTCTGCTTGATGGCGACTACCACCTGACCATGGACGGCCGGAAGCGGATTTCCGTGGCCTCGGACATGGGCGTCACGGATATGACCTACGAGGGCAGCGAGATGGGATCGCTGCAGACGGAGTTCGTCTATCTGCAACGCGAGGACGATACCCATGCCATCGATGGCACACTGTTGCAGAACGGCCGTGAGATAGCCGTCTTCCAGGGTGACTATCGCAACAAGAAGGTGACCGACGGTCATGAGCATCTGGATGGTAAACTGACCTTGTTGCGTGCACCGCTGAACCTGGTCAATGGCTTCATCCCTGATCAGTTGCTCGGCCTGGAGGGCTATGCCGAGGGTGACCTGTCGGTGGTCGGCTCGCTCGATGAGCCCGATGTCAACGGTGAGGTGTTTGTCGACTCTGCCTTCCTTGTCAGTCAGCCATACGGTGTTCGTCTGCGTTTCGACAACGACCCTGTGCGCATTCAGCAGTCGAAGATCCTGTTAGAGAACTTCACTATGTATGGTAATAACGACGATACGCCGCTCAATATCCAGGGCAATATCGACTTCCACGACCTGTCGGACATGACGATGGATGTACGGATGCGTGCCAGCAACCTGATGCTCATCAATACCAAGCGCACGCCGAAGTCGCTGGCCTATGGCAAGGCCTACGTCAATTTCATGGCCGTGATGCGGGGACCGCTGGACAGGTTGCGTATGCGTGGCAAACTCGATGTGCTGGGAACTACCGACCTGACCTATCTGCTGTTGGATTCTCCCCTGTCTACCGACAACCAACTGGACGAGTTGGTCAAATTTACCGATTTCAGCGATACCACGGCTACCGCTGTCGTCCGCAAGCCAACCCCTCAGGGCCTTGACATGATACTCATGATAGGCATTGCCCAAAGTGCTCATGTGAAATGCGGCCTCAATGCTGACGAGTCTAATTTCGTTGACCTGATGGGCGGTGGCGACCTGCGTCTGACATACAACAGTACCGAAGCCCTGCGTCTGACAGGCCGCTATACGCTCAGTAATGGTGCGATGAAATATTCGTTGCCGGTCATCCCGCTGAAGACCTTCAATATCCAGGAGGGCAGTTATGTGGAGTTTACCGGCGACATGATGAATCCGACGCTGAACATCACCGCCACCGAGCGCAACAATGCCAGTGTGGGCGAGGAGGGTATGCAGACGCGTACCGTGGTTTTCGACTGTGGCGTGGTCATCACCCGCACCCTCAGCGACATGGGGCTGGAGTTCATTATCAAAGCCCCCGACGATGCCGAGGTCACCAGCGAACTCAATGCGATGTCGGCCGAGCAGCGCAGCCGGTCGGCCGTCACTATGCTGACCACGGGCATGTACCTCTCGGATGGCAATACCAGTGGATTCTCCATGAACTCTGCCTTGAGCAATTTCCTGGAGAAAGAGATCAATACCATCACCGGCAATGCGCTGAAGACCGTCGACCTGAGTGTGGGCCTCGACAACAATACCGATGCCGCCGGTACTACCCATACCGACTATTCGTTTAAGTTTGCCAAGCGCTTCTGGAACAACAGGCTCAAAGTGCAGATTGGCGGCAAGGTGTCGTCGGGCAATGAAGTACAGGGACAGAAGCAGTCCTTCTTCGACAACGTGTCGATGGAGTACCGGCTCAGTCCAACGTCCAACCAGTATGTCAAACTGTTCTACAATCAGAATGTGTACGACTGGCTCGAGGGCTACACCAGTGAGTATGGCGGTGGATATATCTGGCGGCGCAAATTGGACTCACTGCTGGACATCTTCCGTAAAACGCCGAGTCAGCCCGCCATGGAGCCCCGCATGAATATGCGCAGGACTGAGCGGACAGACTCTCTTCAAACATCCCCCAAGCCATGATGAAGCATACATATATATATATAATAATGGTGGGCGTGACCGTGCTGCTGTCAGCCTGCTCGACGACCAAGCATATTCCCGACGACGACCGGCTATTTGTCGGACTGACGGAGATTGACTATCCGGATTCGCGCGATGACGACCACTTCACGGAGACCCGCGAAGAGGTGGAGGCCGCTCTGGCCACCAAGCCCAATGGCGCCCTGTTCGGTTCGTCGTATTATCGTACGCCCTTCCCTTATGGCCTGTGGATATGGAACTACGCCTACGGGTCGAGTGGCAAGTTCAAACAGTGGCTCAACCGTTCTTTCGGCAAGCCTCCGGTGCTGATGAGTCAGGTGAACCCGCAGTTGCGTGCGTCGGTGGCCCAGTCGGTGTTGCGCAAGAATGGCTATATGCGTGGCAGCGTGACTTTTCAGGAAGTGCCCCAGAAGAACCCTAAGACGATGAAGATAGGCTATACGGTGACGATGGACACCCTGTTCACTGTCGACACGATGGCTTATGTCAACTTCCCTCCGGCTATGCAGGCACTCATTGATTCGACGCTCGATGATGCCTATGTCGGCAAGGGCAGACCCTTTGCCGTGAGCATGCTGGATGCCGAGCGGGCACGCATCAGCCAGTTGTTCCGCAACAATGGCTATTACTACTACCAGCCGGGTTTTGCCACCTATCTGGCAGACACCTTTGCTGTGAAGAACCGTGCTCAACTGCGGTTGCAACTAGCCGACTCGTTGCCCGAGCAGGCACTGCACCCCTGGTATGTGGGGCGTGTCAAGATGCAACTGCGCCACTCTTACCGTGAGGCGATGACCGACAGTCTTGACCGTCGCGTGCTGAAGATTTTCTATGGCGGCGGCAAGAAGCGGCCCCCCATCCGTCCACGCGTCATACTGAAAGACCTGAAACTGCGTCCTCGCAGACTGTTCAGTTACGATGACTATACGCAGTCGGTTCAGAAAATCAACGCCTCGGGCGTGTTCAGTTCCGTCGACCTGTCGTTCACGCCCCGCGACCGCGACACCCTCGACCTGACATTGAACTGCACCTTCGACAAGCCTTACGACTTCTATGTGGAGGGCAACTTCATCAATCGTACCATAGGCCGTATGGGGCCGGAGTTGAAACTGGGCGTCACCCGTCGCAATGCCTTCCGTGGTGGTGAGAAACTGGACTTCAACGTACATGGAGCCTACGAATGGCAGACCAGCAGCAACCAGTCGAGCATGAACTCGTATAAATATGGTGCCGACCTCTCCCTTGAGTTCCCTCGCATCCTGGCTCCCTTCGTCCGCAACCGTGCCAAGCGTACCAAGGACGGGCGTGTCAAGCGACCTCAGCGGTTCTATGCCACCCCTTGGACCATCGCCAAAGTGTCGGCCGATGTAATCAACCGTCCCGACTACTACAAGATGCACCTCGTGAGCGGCGAGTGGACCTATCGCTGGCAGCCGTCTGAGACGTCGCGCCACGAGTTGTCGCCGCTGACCCTGAAGTATCAATATCTGAATTCGCGGACCGGCGACTTTGACGACCTTGTCTCACGGAATTCGTATATGGCCGTGTCGATGGCCGACCATTTCATCCCCAAGATGCGCTACACCTATACCTACACTTCGCAGAGAGACAACCCCAACCCGCTGCGCTGGGAGACCACCGTTGAGGAGTCGGGCAATCTGGTAGCCCTCTATGACGTGGCTATTCAGGGTAACGGGTGGAACGACAAGGAGAAGACGCTCTTTAAGAACCCCTATTCGCAATTTGTCAAGTTGGAGACCGACCTGACCAAGACGTGGATGCTCGACACCAAGTCTAAGTTGGTGGGCCATGTCAATGCCGGCGTGATGTGGTGCTATGGTAACAGTAGCGATGCCCCCTTCAGCGAACTCTTCTATGCCGGCGGTCCCAACAGCATCCGTGCTTTTCCGGTGCGCGGTGTCGGCCCGGGCAATTTCAAGCCGTGGGATGGTCCCGCCAGTAGGCAGTTCGCCTATATCTTGCAGAACGGCGACTCAAAGATGGTGATGAATCTGGAGTACCGCCGTCAGTTGTTCGGCAATCTGCATGGTGCTGTGTTTCTCGATTTCGGTAATGTGTGGAACACGGCGGACTATGATATGTCTGAGGAGACCTACGATGAAAACGGTAACTTGGAGGAAGTGCAGTTTCTCAATCTTGGAAACTATAGGTTCCGCCTGTCTCGGCTGTTTGACGAGATGGCACTGGGCACCGGCATCGGTCTGCGCTACGACCTCGACTTTCTGGTGGTGCGCATCGACTGGGGCATCGGGCTTCATGCCCCTTATGATACAGGCAAGGGCGGCTACTTTAATATGAGCAGTTTCAAGGAAATGAACACCCTTCACCTCGCCATCGGCTATCCTTTCTGACCGTTAGCCGACATGATGATAAACTCTTGATAAAACTCTTGGTAACCGATGCGATGACGATTAAGATGCCATGAAGGCAAGGCGTTTCGCCTGTTTCATGACAATCTCTGCCAGATTGGCGTTCTGAGCACTCGGCCCATTGATGATGTCGAACATGTGCTGGAGGTTCATCTTGCCACCTCCGGCTTTCAGGATGGCGACGATGCAAAGATTTTGCAGACCTACCGTCGATGCCAGGATGTCGATGTCGGTAGAGCCCAGTTGGTAGAGTGCCAACTGGTAGGCATCCTCCGAATGGTCGGCTATCATTTTCTCTATGTCGGCCAGCGTCTCCAGTCCCATGTCACGCAACAGGTGCACATAGGGAAGCATCGTGACATCATGGATTTCGGCCTGCGTGATGTCGGCAATCTGCTGGTTCAGACGATCGAAGGGGCGTGTCTGCAGATACGATGCGAAAGTGTCGCCATCGAGCAGCACCTCGTTCAGCCGGCCTTTCTGTACTAGCGACTGCATTCTGCGCCGATAGTCGGCAATGTTGCGCCGAATACGGCTGAACTCGTTGTCTGCCAGTTCGAAGAGACCGGCCAGCCGGCTCAGGTCGCGGTGGTACTCCGCCGGCATGTCCATCTCCGACTTGTAGCCGATGTCGTGCTGTATGTCTGACCACACGTGCTGCAGGGCGGTGCGCATCTGCAGTTCAAAACGGATGTCATTGAGGAAAGGCATCCCCGAGTCGTAGTACAACTCTTTGGGTATCCGGCAGATATAGTGCAGCGAACTGTAGCCGAAACTGTTGAACTGGTGCATCTTGCGCTTGTCGATAGAGTTGGTCCAGTCAACCTCGAAGAGCCCCTCTACCAGCGATGCTATGCGGTCTACATCCTCGTTGTAATAGGCCACGATGCGCGCTCCGAAGATGTCGGTGATGTCTGCCAGAGAACCGTATTTAGCGGCTTTGCGTTGTAACTTGCCGATGAGCGAATGCTCTGTCTTGATGCGTGACTCAAACGAACTGACCTGTATGCCGCTGCTCTCCAACATCTGCCGGATACGCTCTATGGCTACCATGTGCAACCGCTCATAGACATACAACTGCTGGCGGTATTCCTCCAGCAACATCTCGGCATGCAAATCCAGTCCGTTGCCTTCCATTTATTGAATTTCGAAAAGGTTGTAGAAGCCGGTCATCATAAACACCTTCTTGATGTCGTCGCTGATGTTTCTTATGATCACCTTACCACCCTTGACCGACGCCTCCTTGCGAAGCGATAGGAACAGGCGCAGGCCTGAACTGCTGATATATTCCAATGCGGTGCAGTCGAGTACGATTTCCTTGTCGGCATTTTCCAGTAGGGGAGCAATCTCCTGCTGGGCCTTGACGGCAGCAGGGGTGTCGAGACGGCCGGTCACCTGAACCAAATAGCCGCCGTTGTTTTCTTGAATGTTGAATATCATAATTGTTTGTAGTTATTAAGTTCTTCTTAATTTAAATGTTTACGCAGCGTCAGCACGTTTTTGCCTCCTTCGGGGGTGCTTAGCCGTTCGTAGGCAACCTCGTCCATAATCTCGTTGACCAGGAAGATGCCTAGTCCGCCGATGGGCCGCTCTTCCACACCGAGTGTCACGTCGGCCTTTTCTTGTCGGGTGGGGTCGAAAGGGATGCCGCTGTCGCTGATGACAAAAGTCAGCATCGAATCGTCGCTGCCGCCATCTACCTCTACCATTCCCACTGTACCTTCCGGGTAGGCGTAGAGCATGGAGTTGGTGACGGCCTCCTCGATGGCCAGATTGAGACTCATGGCCAGCGATGCGTCAACCCTCGCCTCTTCGCAAATGGTGTCCACAAACTCAGCCAACAGGGGAATCTCCTCGATGTCGTTGTGCAGTGTGAGCCGATGCTTCAGCATATCCTTTCTGATAAGTTTGTCGTTTATTTGCTGCAAAGATAATGGTTTTTCTCCGAATGGCATACATTTTTTTTGTCATTATTTGTTAAAAATCGTTGGAAATGTCTTTTACTCCATAAAAATGATTACTTTTGCAATCAGAAAGCGATAGTTAAACTGATAAAACAAACAACGAAGAATGAAACCTACACTTTTCTTGCTTGCTGCTGGCATGGGTAGCCGCTATGGTGGCTTGAAGCAGTTGGATGGTCTGGGCCCCAATGGTGAGACCATTATGGACTATAGTATATACGATGCCATTCAGGCCGGATTCGGTAAGATCGTCTGGGTCATCCGCAAGGATTTCGAAGAGCAGTTCCGCACGCAGATTCTCGCCAAGTACGAAGGTCAGGTGCCTTGTGAGTTGTGCTTCCAGGCCCTCGACGCACTGCCTGAGGGCTTCAAGGTGCCCGAAGGCCGTGTAAAGCCCTGGGGTACGAACCACGCCGTACTGATGGGTAAGAACGTCATCCACGAGCCGTTCTGCGTCATCAACTGCGACGATTTCTACGGTCGTGATGCCTTCATGCAGATAGGCAAGTACCTGAGCAACCTGCCTGCCGGTGCCAAGAATCAGTATGCCATGGTGGGCTTCCGTGTGTGCAACACCCTGTCGGAGAACGGCAGCGTAGCCCGTGGTGTCTGTGCCTACAACGAGAAGCGCCATCTGACCGATGTCGTTGAGCGCACCGAGATCATGCGTATCGACGGCACCATCAAGTATAAGGACGAGCAGGGCCAGTGGCAGCCCCTGGAGGAGAACGTACCCGTATCGATGAATATGTGGGGCTTCACGCCCGACTATTTCGACTATTCGGAGGCTTACTTCAAGGAGTTCCTCAGTGACCCGAAGAACATGGAGAATCTGAAAGCCGAGTTCTTCATTCCCCTGATGGTGAACAAACTGATCAACGACGGTACAGCCACCTGCGAGGTGCTCGACACCACCAGCGTCTGGTTTGGCGTGACTTATGCTGCCGACCGCGATGCTACTGTGGCCCGCATCAAGAAACTCGTCGATGAGGGCGTCTACCCGAAAAAACTCTTTTAAGATTAACAGGAGTAATCAGGAGATTAATGCTCGAAAACATAATAAGTGAACAAGCGTGCGAGCAACTTCGCACGCTTATTCTTCATTCTGAGTCCATCGTCTGTGTGTGTCACCGCAGTCCCGACGGCGATGCCATCGGCTCCGTGCTGGGGTGGGCAGAGTGTCTGCGCCTGATGGGCAAGGAAGCGCAGGTCATCGTGCCCGACCAGTATCCGGACTTCCTGCAGTGGTTGCCCAACACAGAGAAGATAATCCGCTACGACAAGCACCGCGAAGGCTGCGACTGGACCATTCGTCATGCCGACCTCATCTTCTGTCTCGACTTCAACACGTTGAGCCGCACCGGCGATGAGATGGCCGTGGTATTGCAGGAGACGACGGCTGCCCGTGTGCTCATCGACCACCATCTCGATCCCGATGTGGCGGCGGTGCTCAGCATCTCCCGTCCACAGGCATCGTCCACCTGCGAACTGGTGTTCCGTCTGGCCTGGCAACTGGGGCTCTTTGCCGATGCCACTAAGCATTTTGCCGTGCCCGTCTATTGCGGCATGATGACCGACACAGGCGGTTTCACGTTCAACTCTACCGATCCCGACATCTTCTTCATCATCGGTGAACTGTTGACCAAGCGCATCAACAAGGACAAGATTTATCGTAATGTGTACCACAACTTCTCAGAGAACCGACTCCGACTGATGGGCTATGTCTTGTACGAGAAGTTGGTCTATGACTCCCGTCGCCATGCCGCCTATTTCTCTCTGAGCCGCGACGACCTGAAGCGGTTTCATTTCATCAAGGGCGATGCCGAGGGGCTGGTCAATGTCCCGCAGCAAATCAAAGGTCTGAAACTGAGCATCTCGCTTCGCGAAGACACCGAGAAAGACCGTCTGGTGTGGGTCAGCCTGCGCTCGGTAGACGACTTCCCCTGCAACGAGGTGGCGGCACGCTTCTTCAACGGCGGCGGCCATCTGAACGCTTCCGGCGGACGGTTGGAGTGTTCCATCGCCGAAGCCGAGAAGATAGCGCAGCAGGCCATCGAAGCTTTTGAGGACCGGCTGGTATAATGAGTGTGGGCGTACGGAAAATAGTTAATTAATGTATAGTGAAAGCAAATTCTTCACTATTCACTTTTCACTTTTCACTTAAAAGTCGTACCTTTGCGCCCAAATTGTAATTAATAGAGCGTTATGAGAAAAGCAATCATGTGCTTGATGGTCTTGGGCGGTCTGTTTTTGATGGTCGCCTGCAACGACTATGAGACTTACGGCGACCAGAAAGAGAAAGAGCGCAATGCCATCAATAAGTTCATCGCCGACTCGGCCATCGTCGTCATCACCGAGGCAGACTTCCATGCCAAGGGCGACGTCACCGATGTGAGCAAGAACGAGTTCGTCTATATGAACAATACTGGTGTCTACATGCAGATAGTACGCAAGGGTGTGGGCCAGCCGCTCCAGGACGGCGAGAGTGCCACCTTGCTGGTGCGTCTCTCCGAGTTGAACATCATCGACACGACATACGTGACCAATGAGTACGACCTTTACGATCCCGACCAGATGAGCGTCAAGCGCTCGGGCAAGACCTATACCGCCTCGTTTGTCAGGGGGGTGATGAAGAGTACCTACGGTTCCAGTGCCTCTGCGGCTCAGGTGCCTGCCGGTCTGCTCGTCCCGCTGCCTTACATCAACGTAGGGCGCGAGCGCTCCGAGACCGACCGTATCGCCAAGGTGCGCCTCATCGTGCCCCATACGCAGGGACATGCCGTGGCCAGCAGTTATGTCTATCCTTATTATTATGAAATGAGTTATCAACGAACCAATGATCTATGACACTGATTAAATCTATCTCAGGCATCCGCGGTACTATCGGCGGACATACGGGCGACACGCTCAATCCTCTTGATATCGTTAAGTTCACCACGGCCTATGCCACCTTCATCGGCGGCAAGCGCATCGTCGTCGGACGTGACGGCCGCATATCGGGCCCTATGGTGCGCGATGTGGTGTGCGGCACCCTTGTCGGCATGGGCTACGAAGTGATTGACATCGGGCTGGCTACCACGCCGACCACCGAGTTGGCCGTACGCTGGCATCAGGCCGACGGCGGCATCATCATTACCGCCAGCCATAACCCCACCCAGTGGAACGCCCTGAAACTGCTCAACCGCGAGGGCGAGTTCCTCACTGCTGCCGATGGAGCCGAGGTGCTTCGCATCGCTGAGGCTGAAGACTTCGACTATGCTCCTGTGGAGCGTCTGGGCCGTGTCGTCGCCGACGACACGATGAACCAGCGCCACGTGCAGTCGGTGCTCGACCTGCGTCTCGTCGATGTCGAGGCCATTCGTCAGCGCCGCTTCCGCGTCTGTGCCGATACCATCAACAGCGTCGGTGGCATCATCCTGCCCGACTTGTTCCGCGCCCTGGGCGTAGACTTCGAGATACTCAATGGTGAGTGCACCGGACAGTTCGCCCACAACCCCGAGCCTCTGGAGAAGAACCTGCAAGGCATCATGGACAAGATGCGTCAGGGCGGTTTCGACCTGGGCATCGTCGTCGACCCCGATGTCGACCGTCTGGCCTTCATCTGTGAGGACGGACGGATGTTCGGCGAGGAGTACACGCTGGTCAGCGTGGCTGACTATGTGCTCTCTCACGACAAGGGCAATACCGTCTCCAACCTGAGCAGCACCCGTGCGCTGCGCGATGTCACCGAGAAACACGGTGGCCGGTATACCGCTGCTGCCGTTGGCGAGGTCAACGTGACCACGAAGATGAAAGAGGTGGGAGCCGTCATCGGCGGCGAAGGCAATGGTGGCGTCATCTATCCTGAGAGCCATTATGGCCGTGATGCACTGGTGGGCATCGGCCTCTTCCTGAGCAGTCTAGCGCAGAAGGGCCTCACGGCCAGCGCGCTGCGTAAGACCTTCCCCGACTATCAGATAGCCAAGAACCGTATCGACCTCACCCCCGAGACCGATGTCGATGCCATTCTGGTGAAGGTCAAGGAGATGTTTGCCGGCGACCCTGAGGCCGTGGTCAACGACATCGACGGTGTGAAGATTGACTTCCCTGCCAAGTGGGTACATCTGCGCAAGTCGAACACCGAGCCCATCATCCGCGTCTACAGTGAGGCGCAGACCATCGACGAGGCCGACGCACTGGGCAAACGCCTTATGCAGGTGGTCTACGACATGCAGTAGCCGTTGCTTACTGTCGATACACAAAATGGGGGCGCATCCGGATTCACATCGGTTGCGCCCCTGTCAGTACTAAAAGCAAACAATAACCTAAAAAACAAATCTATGGTCGAACGCACGAGACCGCTGTCCCTCTGGTTCTTGATGCAAAGGTAGGCCTTTTGCGCCGACTGGCGAAATGAAAAACCCTAAACCCACTGGGGAGTTTCCCTATTTCTTCGGGGAAAATCCCTCTGCGCTTGCTCCACTACGATGCCGCCGGTCAGGTGCATCAGGGCGACCTCTGCTACCGTCTCTTCCGTGAGCACGGCTTCACCTGGGGCGGCGACTGGCGCACACTGAAGGACTATCAGCACTTCGAGAAATAGCCTCCCCCATCCCCCTCCAGTTGGAGGGAGATGGGGGGAGGTGTCAGTTTGATACCGCCGCTTAGGCCAGTTTGTTCATGTCGTCTTGATACATGGCGGGGATGTAGCCTTCGCCGCTGCCTGGTATTTCAGAACCAGCCAACAGTTGCGCCTGATGCTGTAGTTTCACGACCTCCATGCTGGGTTTCACATAATTCTTCTTTTCCATAATACTTGCTGTT
>OCTX012285998.1_pt1 | contig 14031 bp, 12 predicted proteins | sample 1539691 | NCBI WGS metagenome assembly OCTX01 (sample SAMN02144231, study PRJEB22623) | gut metagenome | biome: sheep rumen | host: Ovis aries | place: New Zealand | reverse complement strand
TCGATCCAGATGTCTTTTTTCTCAATTTTTATTTTACCCATAATCGTCTAAGGAATTAAAAGGTAAAACAGCTTATGCCTCGTGGTGGTTAGAATCGTATGTAGCGGCGATAGTGTAACCAACCTCGTCGAGTGCAAACGTCAGTTTGTCGATCTTGTTTGAGAAGTAGTTGTAGACAACGGTAGCAACCCATGATGTCAAGATACCCGAAGCCGTGTTCACAAGGGCCTCAGAGATACCAGCCGACAGAGCCATAGAGTCAGCACCACCACCGGCAGACAGAGCCTGGAACGAACCGATCATACCGAGCACCGTACCGAACAGAGCGGTCAGCGTACCGAGCGAAACGATCGTGGCCACCATCGGGAGGTTCATCGTCAGGGTAGGCATCTCGAGCTGAGTAGCCTCTTCGTGAGCCTGCTGGATCTTCGAAATCTTCTGTGACTTCTTCAGGGTGTCGTCCTTCTCAACGGTCTCGTACATGTTGATAGAAGCGAGCACGACGTTAGCCACCGAGCCCTGCATCTTGTTGCAGAGGTCCTTAGCCTTCGAGAAGTCCTGAGCCTTGATGGCCTCCTTGACCTGAGCGGTGAACTTAGCCAGGTTCATCTTACCAGAAGCCGACTTGATAGCGAAGAAACGCTCCACGCCGAGCACGATAACGGTAAGCAGCAGGGTGATGATCAGACCGACCACGAAACCGCCCTTGTAAACGGTACCCATGAGGTCAGCGGGGTGTCCGGTACGGTCGCCGCCTACGAAGTGGCTGGGGTCACCGAGCACGAAGAAATAGAAGCAGTAAGCGATGATACAGCAGATAACCAGAATGATCCATGCATCCTTCACACCTTTGAAGCCCGAACTTTTCTTGGCTGGGGCTGCAGCCTTTGTTGTTGTTGCCATAATAAATTTTTAATTTTTAGTTATTAAATAATTTGAGTTGTTAAAATGTCAAAGTAGTGTTAATCACGCGCAAAGATACTAATTTATGGTGTACTTCAAGCGGAATTAATATCTTTTAACTCATAAAAAATGTTACTAAGCAAGTTTTCCCAGTACCTTTTTGATGCGACTCATGGCTTCGACGATGTTTTCGTCGCTTGTCGCGTAGCTCATCCGGAAGCATTCCGGGTCGCCGAAAGCGTCGCCGCCGACGGTGGCCACGTGGCCCTCCTCGAGCAGGTACATGGCCAGGTCGGTAGAGTTGTTGATGGTCTTGCCGGCCGGCGTCTGCTTGCCGTAGAAGCTGCTGCACTTGGGGAACAGGTAGAACGCGCCCTCGGGCACGTTGACTTCCAGGCCGGGTATGTCCTTGGCCAGGCCGACAATCAGGTCGCGGCGGCGCTCAAAGGCCTGACGCATGTCCTCAACGCACTGCTGGTCGCTGATGTAGGCATACTCGGCAGCCTTCTGGCTGACCGAGCAGGGGCCGCTGGTGTACTGGCCCTGCAGCTTGTTACAGCCCTTGACGATCCACTCCGGGGCGGCGATGTAGCCTATGCGCCATCCCGTCATGGCGTACGCCTTGCTGACGCCGTTGACGATGATGGCCCGCTCCTTCATGCCGGGGAACTGGGCTATCGACTCGTGGTGGCCGACGTAGTTGATGTGCTCGTAGATTTCGTCGGCCAGCACGAAGAGGTCGTCGTGGCGCAGTATGACCTCAGCCAGCGCCTGCAGCTCGTCCTTGCTGTAGACCGATCCTGTCGGGTTGCTGGGCGAGCAGAGTATGAGCATGCGCGTCTTCGGGGTGATGGCAGCCTCCAGTTGCTCGGCCGTCATCTTGAAGTTCTGCTCGAAGCCGGCCTCCACGATGACGGGCTCGCCGCCGGCGAGCTTCACCATCTGGGGGTAGCTGACCCAGTATGGGGCGGGGATGATGACCTCCTCGCCGGGGTTGACCAGGGCCATGACGGTGTTGCAGACGCTCTGCTTGGCACCGTTCGAGACCAGGATCTCGTTGATGCTGTAGTCCAGCTGGTTCTCGTTCTTGAGTTTGTTGACAATCGCCTTCCTCAGCTCCGGGTAGCCCGGCACGGGTGAGTAGCGCGAGTAGTTGTCGTCTACGGCCTGCTTGGCGGCCTGTTTTATCTGCTCCGGCGTATTGAAGTCGGGTTCCCCGACGCTCATGTTAATGACGTCTATGCCCTGAGCTTTCATCTCAGAGCTTTTCTGCGACATGGCCAGTGTGGCCGACGGAGCGAGCCTTTGCAGGCGGTTGGATAATTGTGCCATTATTACCTTTCTGAATAAAATTCCGTGCAAAATTAATCAAAATCTTTCTCCTAAGCAAAGAAAACCGTCACTTTTTATTCCTTCGATGTAAAAAAGTGACATTTTGAACGCTATTTGAGGTGCAGCGTGTGCCCCATGCGCTCTTGCTTGGTCTTTAGGTAGCGGTAGTCGTAGGGGTTGGGCGTCACCTCGATGGGTACGTTTTCTACGATTTCCAGCCCGTAGGCCTCCAGGCCCACCCGCTTGGTGGGGTTGTTGGTCATGAGCCGCATTTTGTGTACGCCTAAGTGGCGCAGCATCTGGGCGCCGCAGCCGTAGTCGCGCTCGTCGGGCTTGAAGCCCAGGTGGACGTTGGCGTCGACGGTGTCGAGGCCCTCCTCCTGCAGCTTGTAGGCGGCAATCTTGTTCATCAGGCCTATGCCGCGCCCCTCCTGCTGCATGTAGATGACGACGCCCTTGCCCTCCTTCTCGATCATTTCGAGCGAGCGGTGCAGCTGTTCGCCGCAGTCGCAGCGCATGGAGCCGAGGATGTCGCCCGTGGCGCAGCTTGAGTGTACGCGGACGAGAACGGCCTCGTTGTCGCTCCACTCGCCTTTGATGAGTGCCATGTGCTCCAGCCCGTTCGACTTCTGGCGGAAGGGAATCAGCTGGAAGTGCCCGTAGCGGGTGGGCATGTCGACGCGGTTGCCCACCTCGATGAGCGACTCCTTTCTGAGTCGGTAGGCTATCAGGTCCTTGATGGTGATGATTTTCAGTTCGTGCGCCTGGGCGAAGGCCATGAGCTGTGGCATGCGTGCCATCGAGCCGTCGTCGTTCATGATCTCCATCAGCGCGCCGGCGGGGTAGAGCCCGGCCAGCTTACACAGGTCGACGGCGGCCTCGGTGTGGCCGCTGCGCCGCAGCACGCCGTTGTCCTGGGCGTAGAGCGGGTTGATGTGGCCCGGCCGGCCGAAGGTCTGCGGCGTCGACGTGGGGTCGGCCAGTGCGCGGATGGTGGCGGCGCGGTCGTGGGCCGAGACGCCCGTGGTGCAGCCCTCGAGCTTGTCGACGGTGACGGTGAAGGGCGTGCCCAGGACCGACGTGTTGTCGGCCACCTGCCGCGGCAGGTCGAGTTCCTCGCTGCGGCTGATGGTGATGGGTGCGCAGAGCACGCCGCGGGCGTATTTCAGCATGAAGTTCACCATCTCGGGGGTGATTTTCTCGGCCGCGCATATCAGGTCGCCCTCGTTCTCGCGGTCTTCATCGTCGACCACGATGACGAACTTGCCTTCCCTGAAGTCGCTCACGGCCTCTTCAATCGTATTCAGCTTAATGTAGTCCATTCTTGTTACACCTTATTTATAATATAGGGGGCTGGTCGGTGCCGGCCTCGTCGGCCGGTTTGGCGGGAGCCAGTTCCAGGGCCCGTGGTATGATCTTGTTGCTCGTCTGCCTGATGGTGTGCAGGTCTCTGTACAGCCTCAGGCGGAACCGCCACATGCGCAGGTAGAAGAACAGTCCGACGGGCAGTATCAGTCCGGCCACGACGTTCATCCACTTCCGCGAGAACGGCCTTGTGTGCGACCGCGTCATGATGACGGGGTAGTGGTCCAGCTCGGTCAGTATCAGACGGTCGCGGCTGAAGCTCAGGTCCTCGATGGTCTCCTCCAGCACCTCGTTTATGCGCTCTATCTCGTGGTCGTCGCTCGCCTTGAAGAATACGCTGATGGGGTTAGGCAGCCTGAGCAGCTTGTGCTCCTCTGAGTATCGGGCAATGTGCTCGTTCACCTGTTTCAGCTTTTCGGCGTCGAGGTCGTACTTCGGGTCCTCGATGATGACCTCCTTGCGGGTGATGTTGCGCTTCACGCGCAGGCCGAGGAACCGGCGCAGCAAATCCTTGTACAGGTCGATGTTGAACACCACCGAGTCGTTGTTAGCCTTGTAGGTGAAGAAGGTGGCCACCGGCGCCAGCACGATGGTCGAGATGAACTTGCCGTACCACACCGTCCACTCGTCGGCGCGGGCCATACGGAAGCCGGTGTTGTCGAAGATGTAGTAGATGATGAACACCAGCACCGAGATGATGACCGGCACGCCGAGTCCGCCCTTGCGGATGATGGCGCCTAAGGGCGCGCCGATGAAGAAGAAGATGATACACGAGAAGGCCACCGTGAAGCGGTTGATGGCCTCCATCCTGTGCAGGCGCTCGTGGCGGTTGATGTCAAACGAGTAGTCGGTCTTCATGTCCAGGTCGTACAGCTCCGTCTGTGCCCTCTCGGCCGCCCACTGCATGACGTTGCGCTTGTCGTCGGCGCTGAGCTTGCTGTAGAGCGTGTCGAACTGCACCTTGCCTGAAGCCGCCTGGGCAAAGGCCCTCAGCGAGTCTTTCTTGTCGAGGGGCGAGAAGCGGAACGTCCTGTTGCGCGCCTCGCGCTCGAACATCCGTCCGATGGAGTCGTTGAAGATGATGATGGAGTCGAGGTCCACCAGCACGCGGTCGAGGCTCTTCGAGCGGGCGTCGGCGGCGATGCCCGTTTCGTCGGCCAGGTTGAAGTCGCTGTCGAAGTCGAGCACGATGCGCTTCTGCGAGAACGTCTCGCGGCGGTAGGGCACGCTGGCCGAGCCTCCCAGCTCCTGCGACTGCATGTTCTCAAACCACTCGCCGTTGTGGAGTGTCAGCAGCAGGTGCTTCTTCTCGGCCGTCGACTGCATCATGCCCGAGTCGGCCAGGATGATGGCCTGGTCCTCGTAGCTTTCGGTGCGGCGGTAGATCATGATGCCGTAGAGCATGCCCGTCTGGAGGTCCTTCTTCTGGACGTAGAGGTTGGCGTTGGGGATGCCGTCGTAGAAGACGCCCTCGGGAATCTCCAGTTCCGGGCTCTTCTGCTTCACCGAGAGCAGCAGCTGGTAAAACGACTTGTTGGCCGCCGGACCCACCACGTTCTGGAAGTAGAACGAGATGCCGGCGATGAGGACGACCAGCACAATCAGCGAGCGCGAGGCCTGCAGCAGCGAGATGCCTGCCGCCTTGATGGCCGTCAGCTCCGAGCTCTCGCCGAGGTTACCGAAGATGATGAGCGCCGACAGCAGGATGGCCAGTGGGAAGGCCTGCGGCATCAGCATCAGTCCCATGTACCAGAAGAACTGCGCCATAATCTCGAGCGACAGTCCCTTGCCTATCAGCTCGTTGACATATCGCCAAAGAAACTGCATCATCAGCACGAACTGGCAGATGAAGAATGCACCTACAAACAGTTGCAGGAACTGCTTGGCTATAAATATGTCTAATTTCTTGATGCGAAACATAATCTGGGCTGCAAAGGTACAAAAAAGAAGTGAAAAGCGAAAAGTGAAAACTGAAAAGTTGCTTTTCGGCTACATTAATTAACAATGTGGCCCCGCTTCGCCACTTATCTCTCACCTCTTACCTCTCACCTCTTACCTCTCACCTCTTACCTCTCACCTCTTACCTCTCACCTCTTACCTCTCACCTCTCACCTCTGTTAGATTCCGCTGGCCTGGTGAAGCCGTTCCATGTTGCCGTCCCAGAGTTCGTGCAGGTCGTCGAGGTCTTCGGCCAGAGCGAAGTCCTCGACGTAGAGGCAGAGCTCGTCCGTCAGTTCGCTCTTGCCGATGCGCATTTCCCAGTAGGCCTCGGGGTCTTCCTCGTTGACCCACCGCAGCCTGATGTGGTCGTTGCGGTCGCGCTCTACTATCTTGGCTTGCAGGGTGTGGTGGTCTGTCCACACCTCTCCCCACGTCAGCGAGATGATGTCGTCGCCCATGTCCTCCACATGGTCGGCAATCCATCGCTCCAGTCCGTGGACTGTACTGATATGCTCCCAGACGATGTTATACGATTTCGTCGTCAGCGGATATTCCAAATACAGCTTTTTCTTCCTTTTGTTCATGCTAAATCAGGTTAGTATTGCTTATTTTCGGGCAAAATTACAACTTTTTTCGTTAATCAGAAAATATTTTGCGTGGAAATTTTGCTAATTCGAAAAAATGTACTACCTTTGCACCCGCAAATCGCAAAATGATGGCGGGATAGCTCAGCTGGTTAGAGCGCATGATTCATAATCATGAGGTCGCCGGTTCAATCCCGGCTCCCGCTACATCGAAGGTCAGCAAGTTACGCAGCAGTAGCTTGCTGATTTTTGATTAACCGATGTCGTCGGGGCGGGCGATGAGCGTCGTGGCACCGTGACGGAGCAGGAAGTCGCGGTCGCGGAAGCCCCACAGCACGCTGAGGCAGGGCAGACCGGCATTGCGGGCCGTCATGATGTCGACGTCGCTGTCGCCGACGTAGACGGCCGTAGCCCGGTCGGCGCCGAGCCGGCGCAGGGCCTCGTTCACCGAGTCGGGGGCGGGCTTCTTGCGTATGCCCTCAGCCTCGTGCTCGCCGATGGCCACCTCAATCTCCGGGAAGAAGTGGGCCACGAGCTCCTGCGTGGCCGCCATCATCTTGTTGCTGACCACGGCCAGCCGGCAGCCCTGCCGCCTCAGTCGGCCCAGCATCTCGGGAATGCCGTCGTAGGGTCGGGTGGTGTCCAGGGCGTGCTCCATGTAGTGGGCGCGGAATGTGGCAAACACGCTGTCGAACAGCGGGTTAGCGGCGCCGCCTGGCGTGGCCCGCTCCATCAGCAGCCTGACGCCGTTGCCCACGAAGCGGCGTATGTCGTCGGTCGGGTGCTCGGCCATGCCGTGCTGCCTGAGGGCGTAGTTTGCCGACGCGGCCAGGTCGTCGAGCGTGTCGAGCAGCGTGCCGTCGAGGTCGAAGATATAGGTTGTGTAGTTCATTTCACTGCTTGTCATGAGTCATGTCGTTCTCCGTCATATCGGAAAAACCGGGCGCAAAGGTACTAAAAAAAAGTGACTTTCTTGACTTCCGACAAGTTAAAAGCCAAAAATCGAAAAAAAGTAGCTTTCGGCGTACGCGAAGTCACTTCTTTTTATTATCTTTGCACCCTATTATCTAATATTGTACATATAACGTTATATAGAAATGGCAGAAACAAAGAAGATTAAGACCGCATTGGTGTCAGTGTTCCACAAGGATGGCCTCGACGAGTTGCTGAAGAAGCTGAACGAGGAAGGTGTGAAGTTCCTGAGTACGGGAGGTACGCAGAGTTTTATTGAGTCGCTGGGCTACGAGTGCCAGAAGGTTGAGGAGGTGACGACCTATCCCTCAATCCTCGGCGGGCGCGTCAAGACGCTCCACCCGAAGGTGTTCGGCGGCATCCTGGGCCGTCGCGACAACGAGGGCGACCGCGAGCAGATGGCTCAGTACGACATTCCCGAGATCGACCTCGTCATCGTCGACCTCTATCCCTTTGAGCAGACCGTGGCCAGCGGTGCCAGCGAAGCCGACATCATCGAGAAGATCGACATCGGCGGCATCTCGCTCATCCGCGCCGGAGCAAAGAACTTCAACGACGTCGTCATCGTGCCCTCCAAGGCCGAGTATGCCGACCTGCTCGACATCCTCAACGCCCAGGGCGCCCAGACTACCCTTGAGCAGCGCCGCCTCTTTGCATCGAAGGCCTTCGGCGTCAGCTCACACTATGATACTGCCATCCACAACTGGTTCTGCAAGAAGTAAGAAGAAGGAAGTAAGAAGTAAAAAACAGTAAGGAGTTAAGTTAGCATTATGGGATTTTTCAGTTTCGTCCAGGAGATAGCCATGGACCTTGGCACCGCCAACACGATTATTATCAGTGATGACAAGATCGTAGTAGACGAGCCTTCTGTCGTAGCCCTTGACCGCCGCACCGACAAGATGATTGCCGTGGGCGAGAAGGCCAAGATGATGTACGAGAAGACTCACGACAACATACGCACCATTCGCCCGCTGCGCGACGGCGTGATAGCCGACTTCTCGGCCTGCGAGCAGATGATGCGCGGACTCATCAAGATGGTCCACACCGGAACGCGCCTCTTCTCGCCGTCGCTGCGCATGGTCATCGGCGTGCCCTCGGGCTCTACCGAGGTTGAGCTGCGCGCCGTGCGCGACTCGGCCGAGCATGCCGACGGCCGCGACGTCTACCTCGTCTTCGAGCCGATGGCTGCCGCTATCGGCATCGGCATCGACGTCGAAGCCCCCGAGGGCAACATGATTGTCGACATCGGCGGCGGTACCACTGAGATCGCCGTCATCTCGCTCGGCGGCATCGTGGCCAACAACTCTATCAAGGTGGCCGGCGACGACCTGACCTCCGACATTCAGGAGTATATGTCGCGCCAGCACAACGTGAAGGTCAGCGAGCGCATGGCCGAGCGTATCAAGATTAACGTCGGCTCGGCTCTGACCGACCTCGGCGACGAGGCCCCCGAGGACTACATCGTCCACGGCCCGAACCGCATCACGGCCCTGCCCATGGAGGTGCCCGTCTGCTACCAGGAGATAGCCCACTGTCTCGACAAGACCGTGGCACGCATCGAGACCGCCGTTCTCTCGGCCCTCGAGAACACGCCCCCCGAGCTCTATGCCGACATCGTGAAGAACGGCATCTACCTCACCGGTGGCGGCGCACTGCTGCGCGGCCTGGCCAAGCGTCTGACCGACAAGATCAACATCCCGTTCATTGTTGCCGAAGACCCGCTCCACTGCGTGGCACGTGGCGCCGGCATCGCCCTGAAGAACGTCGACCGTTTCTCCTTCCTGATGAGATAACCGACGGATGAAGAACCTTCTGGCGTTCGTCACGAAGTATTACCACTGGTTTCTCTTAGTCTTGCTTGAGGTGGCCAGTGGCATGCTGCTATTCCAGAAGAATAGCTATCAGGGCAGTGTGCTCTTTTCCTCGGCAAACGTCGTCGCGGGCAAGGTCTACGAGTGGGACGCCGATGTTCGCTCGTTCTTCTCGCTGACGCGCGTCAACGAGGAGCTCACGCTGCGCAACTTCTATCTCGAGCGGCAGGTCAGCCAGCTGCGGCGCCTCTATGGCGACATGACTCAGGACACCACTGAGGCCGAGCGGCAGCAGCTGGAGTTCCTCAGCCAATATAAGCTGATTCCGGCCAAGGTCGTGGCCAACACGCTCGACAAGGCCGACAACCTCATGACGATCGACCGCGGACGGGCCGACGGCGTAGAGCGCGACATGGGCGTGGCCTGCGGCAACGGCGTGGTCGGCGTGGTCTACCTCGTCTCCGACCACTACGCCGCCGTCATCCCCGTGCTCAACGTCACCTCGTCGCGCATTAGCTGCGCCATCCGCGGCCGCGGCTATTTCGGCTACCTACAGTGGTACGGCGGCGACGCCTCGGTGGCCTACGTCGAGGACATTCCCCGCCACGCCCGCTTCAAGCGCGGCGATTGGGTCGAGACGAGCGGCTACTCGGCCATCTTCCCCCCGGGGGTGCTCGTCGGCAGGATTGAGAACATCTACAACTCGGTCGACGGACTGTCTTACCGCCTGAAGGTGCGCCTCTCTACCGACTTCGGCTGCCTGCGCGACGTCGTCGTCATCAGCGACAAGACCATCGGCGAGCGTCTGCGCCTGCAGCAGCAGGTGAAGGACTCCATTACCATGGCACCGAAGCAGTGAGAAGAGGTGAGAGATATAAATTGAAAATCGAAAACCCGTAAATCGTAAATAGAATCGATGGCCATTGATACGTTGAGAAGAGCACTCCACTTCGTGGTGCTGTGTCTGTTGCAGGCGCTGGTGTTCAACCATGTCCACCTGTTCGGCTACGCCACGGTGCTGCTCTATGTCTATTTCGTCGTCATATTCCCACGCAGCTATCCGCGCTGGGCCATCCTGCTGTGGAGCTTTGCGCTCGGACTGAGCGTCGACATCTTCGCCGACACGCCCGGCATGGCCGCGGCGTCGCTCACGCTCGTCGGTTTCCTGCAGCCCTACCTGCTCGAGCTCTTCCTGCCGCGCGATGCTGCCGAGAACATCAAGTCGTCGGTGGCGGCCCTGGGCTTCAGCAAGTTCCTCACGCTCGCCTCGATTCTCGTCTTCGTCCATTGCCTCGTGTTCTTCACCATCGAGTCGTTCGGCTTCTTCAACTGGCTGGAGTGGCTGCTGACCGTCGTCGGCACCACCGTCCTTACCCTGGTCGTGCTGTTAACCGTTGAGAGTATTCGCAAATAACCGATGAAGGACCATACGCTTGAGAATCGTCGCTATGTCATTGGCGGGGTGGCTACGTTGATTGTAGTCGTCTACATCATCCGCCTGTTCATGCTCCAGATTTCGAGCGACGACTATAAGAAGAGTGCCGACTCAAACGCCTTCCTCAAGAAGATCGACTTCCCCTCGCGTGGTGTCATCACCGACCGCAACGGCAAGCTGCTGGTGTTCAACCAGCCCGCCTACGACATCATGGTGGTCATGAACGAGGCCAAGGGCCGACTCGACACCACCGAGTTCTGCACAGCGCTCAACATCACCAAGGAGGAGTTCGACCGCCGCATGGCCACCATGCAGGACCGCTCGCGCAACCCCGGCTACTCGCGCTTCACCCAGCAGATTTTCATGAGCCAGCTCTCCGACAAGGAGTTCTCCGTGTTCCAGGAGAAGATGTACCGCTTCCCGGGCTTCTACGTCCAGCGGCGCAGCATCAGGCAGTACCAGTACCCCTACGCCGCCCACGTCCTGGGCGACGTGGCCGAGGTGTCGCCCGCCGACATCGAGAACGACGACTACTACCAGCCCGGCGACTACATCGGCAAGAGCGGCGTCGAGCGCAGCTACGAGCGCCAGCTGCGCGGCGAGAAGGGCGTGAAGATTCTGCTGCGCGACGCCCACGGACGTATTCAGGGCAGCTACATGAACGGCGCCCTCGACAGCCGGCCCAAGCCCGGCAAGAACCTCACGCTGAGCATCGACTTCGAGCTGCAGGCCCTCGGCGAGCGCCTCATGCAGGGCAAGATTGGCTCCATCGTCGCCATCGAGCCCTCTACCGGCGAGGTGCTCTGCATGGTGTCGTCGCCCACCTACGACCCCCGGCTGATGGTCGGCCGCCAGCGCGCCAAGAAGCACGTCGAGCTGAGCCAGAACGTCTGGAAGCCGCTCTACAACCGCTCCGTCATGGGACTCTACCCGCCGGGCTCGACGTTCAAGACGTCGCAGGGCCTGACCTTCCTCAGCGAGGGCGTCATCACGCCACAGACGGCCTACGGCTGCCACCGCGGCTTCTACTTCAAGGGACTGCACGTGGGCTGCCACGGCCACGGCTCGCCCCTGCCCCTGGTGCCCGCACTCTCTACCTCGTGCAACGGCTTCTTCTGCTGGGGGCTCTACCACATGATCAACACCAGCATGTCGAAGTACGGCTCCGTGCAGAACGCCATGAACACCTGGCGCGACTACATGGTGTCGATGGGCTTCGGCTATAAGCTCGGCATCGACCTGCCCGGCGAGAAGCGGGGACTGATTCCCAACGCACAGTTCTACGACAAGGCCTACAAGGGCTCGTGGAACGGACTGACCGTCATCTCCATCTCCATCGGTCAGGGCGAGGTGCTGCTCACACCGCTCCAGATAGCCAACCTCGGCGCCACCATCGCCAACCGCGGCTACTACCATAAGCCCCACGTCGTGCGAAAGGTGCAGGGCGAGCCGCTCGACACGCTCTACTCGAAGAAGCGCTACACGAAGGCGCCCGCCTGGACCTACGACTACGTCGTCAAGGGCATGCGTGCATCGGCCCTCGGCGGCACCTGTAAGGCCCTGGGACGCTACGACTTCGCACCCTGCGGCAAGACGGGAACGGCCCAGAACAAGGGCCACGACCACTCCGTCTTCATGGGCTTCGCCCCGATGGACAATCCCAAGATTGCCGTCGCCGTCTACGTCGAGAACGGCGGATGGGGCGCTACCTACGGCGTGCCTATCGGCGGTCTCATCATGGAACAGTATATTCACGGCCGGCTGTCGGAGGCCTCCGAGCGACAGGCCACCACCATTCAGCATAAAGTCATCAGCTATGGAACAACCGAAAGATAAGCGGCCGGGCGTGCTGCGCTCGCTCGACTGGGTGACCATCGTCATCTACCTGCTGCTGCTGGCAGCCGGGTGGATGAGCGTCTGCGGTGCCAGCTACGACTACGGCGACACCGACCTGCTGTCGCTCTCCACCCGTTCGGGCATGCAGATCGTCTGGATTGCCACGAGCATCGTCATTGGCGTCGTCCTGCTGTTGCTCGACGACCGCTATTACGAGACGTTCGCCTACGCCATCTACGCGGCCTTCCTGCTGCTGGTCTTCGCCACCATCTTCAACCCCCACAGCATCAAGGGCTCCCACTCCTGGCTCGTGCTCGGCCCCGTCAGGATACAGCCGGCCGAGTTTGCCAAGTTTGCCACCGCCCTGGCGCTGGCCAAGTTCATGAGCGTCTACGGCTACGACATCCATAAGTGGAAGACGTTCGGCTACACCCTGCTCATCATCCTGCTGCCCATGGTCTGCATCGTCCTGCAGCGCGAGACGGGCTCGGCCCTCGTCTACCTGGCCTTCTTCCTGATGTTCTACCGCGAGGGCATGCCCGGCAGCATACTCTTCACGGCCGTGGCCATGGTCATCTACTTCGTCGTCGGCATACGCTATGCCGACAACATGCTCTCAATCACGCCCACCTCCGTCGGCAAGTACACCGTGCTGCTGCTCATACAGGTCTTCTCGGCGGCCATGGTCTGGGTCTACTGCCGCGACCGCCGCGACGCCCTGCGCCTCATGGCCTTCTGCGTCGGCACGACGCTGCTGGCCACGCTCTTCTCGCTCTACGTCGTCCCCTTCGACATCGTCTGGGTGCAGCTCGTCGTCTGCGCCCTGCTCATCGGCTACCTGCTCTGGCAGGGGCTGGCCTCGCGCGTACGTAATTATTATTGGATAGCCGTCTTCGCCCTCGGCTCCATGGTGTTCTTCAATCTGGCCGACTACGGCCTGAACCACGTCCTGCAGCCCCACCAGCGCACGCGTATCAATGTGCTCCTCGGGCTCGAGGAGGACCTCCGCGGGGCGGGCTATAACGTCCACCAGTCTGAGATTGCTATCGGGTCGGGAGGCCTCGAGGGCAAGGGCTTCCTCAACGGCACGCAGACCAAGCTGAAGTACGTGCCCGAGCAGGACACCGACTTCATCTTCTGCACCGTCGGCGAGGAGGAGGGCTTCGTGGGCTCTGCCGGCGTGCTGCTGCTCTTCCTGGCCCTCATCCTGCGGCTCATCCATCTGGCCGAGCGGCAGCCCTACCGCTTCGGGCGCGTCTACGGCTACTGTGTGCTCAGCGTCTTCCTCTTCCACGTCTTCATCAATGTCGGCATGGTGTTGGGGCTGACGCCCGTCATCGGCATTCCGCTGCCCTTCTTCAGCTACGGCGGCTCCTCGCTCTGGGGCTTTACGTTCCTGCTCTTCATCTTCCTTGCCCTCGACGCGCGCCGCAATCTGGTCCGCTCCTGACCCCCGCTGATACACTACAGCGCCGCAGTGAATTCGTCAAATTCGTCGAATTCGTAGTCTTTGTTTGTTCGTCAAATTCATCAAATTCGTCGAATTCGTATAATTCGTAGTCTTGCTTTATGTCAAATGTAAACGTTTGCATAAAATTATTTTGTCGAAAAATTTGGAGGTATTGTTAGAATTTTGTAACTTTGTAGCCGAAATTTGTAATTATCTGAATATGGTTGTTACTAAGACTTACCCTAACCAGGCCGTCAGGCTCAACTCCGCCGCCTTGCGCGTAGTGGGGGGGGTAAATCGTGTAACTCTCTGATAACCAACCGCTTACACAGTCTTATTCAAACTTGTGTAGAGTCTGATGGCCGATTGGCCGTTGGGCTATGTTGTGGCGTGGCCTTTGCC
>OCTX012237648.1_pt1 | contig 14038 bp, 23 predicted proteins | sample 1539691 | NCBI WGS metagenome assembly OCTX01 (sample SAMN02144231, study PRJEB22623) | gut metagenome | biome: sheep rumen | host: Ovis aries | place: New Zealand | reverse complement strand
TCGCAGGACATTGAGAGCATCGCTTGGAACATCTGGAACACATTCCGGAATGACTGGACAATTGATGCTGCCTATTCCAACGACATCAACGATGCCTATCATCAGGGAATGGAAGATCTTGGTCATGTCATAAAGGATTTTGCTGACGTAGGTCGTTCCGATACCCTGGCCTTTGGATTGACAGAGGAAGAACAGCAGGAAGCCGCAAATCAGGCCAACTACCTGATGGGAAGCACAGGACCATTCACTCGAATTAAAAAGACCATCACAGGGCTTCATCAAGCGCAGGAATTCATCTTCAGTGATGACAGTCTGACACCGGACGAAAAACTTGCGGCATCCAGAGATATCCAGAAGCAGATAGTTGAGCTAGAGGAGGAAGGCATCAGCATCTACAAAGAGTACGCCAAGACATATATGAACCGGTATTATCCGATTGAATCTGCTGTCTACGGCAAGATCGAAGGAAAAGATGGAATCAGCCGGTCTGCCGTATATGGCTATCCAGTTCTGTCAAAGGCGGAAGGTTCTAAGGATTACCCGGGTATCAATAAGCTTCTTACTCAGTACAACTCCATGGATAACCCGAACGCGACGTTCAATCCGTGCCCGGCTACCAGTATTAAAATTAATGAATCTGAATCAATACCTGTGTACTCACTGGATGAAGACAGCTTCAACCTTTATCAGCAAACATACCTGGACACACTTGAATCAGCTATGGCTGGCGCAAATACTGCCTGGGACAGTATGACTCTTACTGATAAAGAAAAAACTGCCAGCAGCGCCAAGAGCAGCGCCAGCAAAGCAGCAAAAGCGGCCGTAATCAACTACATGATCAATAACGGTTTAGTGGACGAACAGTTTGTAACAGTGAATCATTGATACCACACTTTTTACCACACTGAACTCTTAACCCTAGGTTAACATGAAGAAACCACAGAGTAAGGTAAACCGCTGAGAACGCTTATATCTCAAGGGTTTTCTTACTCTGTGGTTATTTTGGATTAATGTGGCATGTATGTGCAAAATCATTTCAAGTCCATGATATAATCATTGAAAACTCAGCTTACAATAGGCTGAGTTTTAATTTCAAATTTTGCAAATACCACACTGTATACCACACTTATGCATGCTTCAGGATTTTTCCGAAAACATCATCCATGGTATCAATGATACGCTGTGTATCGGAGTCCATCTTATGCCCATATACACCGAACGTGTCCATGTTGGCGCTGTGACCTACTACCTGCTTCAGAAGCTCTTCAGGCATGTCTGCCTTATACAGGGAGATCATCGTGTGGCGGAGCCCGTGAAATGTTACAGCCGGGAAGCCATGCGATTCTACATAATGGTTCCAACTTGAGGATAAGGCTAAGGGATCATTGATTTCCGGATTGTCCTTGGCCGGAAAAACGTAAGGGCTGATCATACCGATCTCTTTCAGGTAGGCTTTCTGGTCTTCCAGTATCTTTGAAAGGTAAGCAGTGATCGGTATGCTCCGTCTGGCATTACCGGTTTTGCCATCTGTAATCTCAAGCATTCTGTTTACAGAGCGATTGATTTTGATCTCGGAATCCGTGACGTCTTCCCACTTCAAACCCGTAATTTCTCCGCGCCGTGCTCCGGTAAGCAGAGCAAACCGATAAGCGTTTATATAGTGGTCACGTTTTGGAGAACCATAGTACCTTGTATTGGGATCCGAGAATACTGTAGCGATATTCTCCGGAGACAGCACAAGCTTCTCCTTCTTCGGTTTGGCATCATCAACAGAGAGATCAAAGCTCATCTCAAGCTCATACCGGTTTTTCCTGCAGAACTTTTCGAACTCAAGATAAACTCTCCGAACAGCATCAACCGTGCCGATCGCTCTGCCCTGATCAATCATGTCATCGAGAATGTCCTGGATCATCTGTTCTGTAATGGCGCTCAGGCGTTTTCTTCCGAGCTCGGGGAGCAGCCAGATTCTTCCGTAGCCCTCAATGGATTCGTAACGTCCGGCGCCAACCTTCTTCTTTTTACGCTCGAGGAACTGCTCCCAGGCCACGTCGAACCGAGGATCCGTAACGGAAACCTTACCAAGCCATTCCCGCGCCTTTGCTTCGCATTTGGCCTTGCCGCGCTTCCCGGGTGTGGAGTCGTAGAAACTGCGACGGACACCGTCCTTCTGAACATTAACCTTCCAGTGATTCCTATCCTCATACCATTTTGCTTCTGCTGTGGAAACTCTCATCTCAATACTCCTTTCATTTGGGGGACCGATTTTCGGTCCCCCTTTTTCATTTCTGATGCGTCTCCAGAAGCTCCAGAGCGACGCTCTGATAGATCGGGTCCGCATTCCGGTAGGCCTTGAGAAGTCTCTGCTCATTCGGCGTTGTTGCTCTGGCCCACTTGATCTCCTCTACCATAGTGGGCCAGGCATCGTCGTCAACACCAATGAGTGATGCTGCAGGTACCTGTAGTATCCTTGCCAGATCAGGAATCACTTCCACATCTATGCCTCTCTGACCTGTTTCCCACTGGCACACTGTGGCGGCGCTTTTCCCTACCAGCTTGGCGAGCTCCCGTTGGGACATCTTCAGCTTCTTTCGAGCTTCCCGAATGTTTTGCCCAACCAAAATTTTTTCACCTCCTTCGTCTACTAGTATAAGCTCAGTTGACAATTTGTCAAGAACAAAATTAACAAAATCTAAATTTAGGGATTGACAATTTCGAAATTCGAAACTAAGATATGGTCAAGCTGTTTCGAAACGCTAAACAAACCAAACGTAAGGGAGGTGAGTGAATGTCAGAAAACACTGTCCCCATGTACAAAAAGCTCCGTGATTACATAGTGGAGAACGATCTTCAGCAGAAGACGATAGCCCTGAATGCCGGCATCTCGGAAAGCAGACTTTCCTATATGCTGAGCGGAAAACGGAAGCTAACCGTGGATGACTTTCTAGTTATCTGTGCGGCCATGGGTGCCTCACCCAAAAAGTTTCTGCCTGCATGAAAGAAGGAGCAAAGATGTTCAGACGATTCATGGCATGGAGACGGTACAGGAAACGCCGTGGGGAACTGATCTGCCACTGGTACTATCCGCCGGTGGGTCCTGGCTGTAATGCTCCATACTATCCTGAGGGTTGGCATTCCGGCCCCAGGTATTCCTAAGGAGGACAAAATGATAGTAGGTCCTTACAAAAAACTGGAGACCCGGATATTTCAATCCGGTATTGAGAAAAGAGAACTCGCTGAGCGGATCGGAATTTCCTACGTGAGCCTGTATAAACGGCTGAAAGGCGAGACCAAGTGGTCCCTTGAGGAAGCATACCTCGTTATGCAGGCGCTTGAGATTCCGATGGACCAGCTCACTGTGATGTTTCCTGTTGGATTAGTGATTTCATGATTATAGAAAGGAAGGTTACCCAAATGACCAAGAAAATCACGTACCTGAGCGTATCGGCGTACAAAGAAGAGCTTATGCCGGACGGCACCATCGAGAAGGTGAACGACTTCCTGCAGCAGATGGGCATGTATATCACCAATCTCGAGGTGTCGCTGAACATGCAGGAAGAACCTATCGACCCCATGGACACCCCGGACACCAGCACCTACGCCGAACAGGCCTATCCCGCCCCTGCTGAGGAGCCGGAACAGCCTAAAGAGGAACCCAAGGAAGAACCCAAGGAAGAGACGAAACCTGCCAACACGGTAACAAAGGACGAGCTCCGTTATACTCTCATGAAATTCCGGGATGCTTTCGGCAAAGAAGCACTGCGCGACCTGTACGAGCGTCTTGGAAACGGTGCACATCACCTCACCGAACTCTCTGAGGACTGCTACGAAGCCATGAACACCGAGGCAGACAAGAAGCTGGGTGAGCAGAATGCCTGATGCTCATGCGCTCCTGGGTCCGTCATCGGCCCACAGATGGATGATCTGCCGGCCTTCAGCCGTCTGGGAGTCAAAGCTTCCGGATTCCACGTCAGAGCATGCTGCAGAGGGAACGCTGGCACACGCCATCGCGGAGATCAAACTCAAGGCAGAGCTGGCAAGGATGAAGGGGAAGCGGGCTGCCCGGAAGGGAATTGAAAAGCTCCGCGCGGATCCACTGTACACCGAGTCCATGGACAGGTACACAGATGAGTATGTGGAGCTGGTCATATCAGACTATCAGGCCTACGAGCTCTCCGGGGAGAATCCGAGTCTGTACGTAGAGACAAGGCTGTCCATGGACCACTGGGTCCCGGATTCATTCGGCACCTCAGACGCCATCATCATATGTGATGATCGGATCCACGTATATGACTTCAAATACGGCAAAGGCGTCCTGGTTTCAGCCGTGGACAATCCGCAGATGAAGATGTACGCACTCGGTGCCTACGATGAATTCAGCATGGTTACTGAGCCAAAGCTAATCTTCATGACTATCGTACAGCCAAGGCTCGGGAATGTGTCCGAGTGGGACACCTCGGTCGATGAGCTGCTGAAATGGGCAGATGAAGAGCTGGCGCCAGCGGCGGCAGATGCCTATCTGGGAAAAGGCAAATTTGTCCCTGGTGAGGCGCAGTGCCGGTTCTGCAGGGGAAGATACATCTGCAGATACAACGCTGCCTACCAGCTCAGATTCCTGGACCAGCATTTCTCAGAGAAGATTGATCCTGAAATGTCAGCACTGGAAATCGGCGGCATTCTGGAGCAGTGCTCCGCCATCGAATCCTGGGCAAAAGGCGTCAAGGATATGGCCAAGAGTCGGGCCATGCGCGGCGAGCATATCCCTGGATGGAAGGTTGTCAAAGGCCGCACCGAGCGAGTGATACAGAAGCCGTACGAGGCAATCGAGAAGCTTCTGGCCAACGGTTTCAAGCCTGAACAGATCTACGAGCTGAAGGGCATTACAGAACTGGAGAGCGTCGCCACAAAAGCCGGTCTAGCTAATATGCTCGGCGATCTCATCCAAAACAAAACTACGAAACCTACGCTTGCCAAAGAAACGGATAAGCGTGAGGAATACAACCCGGTCAACATTGACCCAAATGACTATTTTAAATCGGAGGAATGACTATTATGGCAAATTCTTATCGCGCTAAGGTCGGTACTAATCCTGTTCGTCTGTCCTACTGCAATTTCGACAAGCCCCGTGCTGCTGCTGAGGGCGCCAAGGAAAAGTATTCCTGTGTCCTGCTTATCCCTAAAAAGGATAAGGGTGGATACCAGAAGATTCTGGAAGCCTGCCAGGACGTGTTTGATAACAACCCTGGCATCTTCAAGGGTTTCAAGTTCAACGGCATCAACCCGATTCATGACGGCGACGGTGAGTCCCCCAAGGGTCGTGAATATCCGGAAGAATACCATGGCCACTGGGTTCTGAACGCTAACAACGAGCGCAGACCGAAGTACGAGATCAAGGAAGACGGTACCGTCCGTGAATCTGTCGATCCCGGTGAGGAAATCTACTCAGGATGCTGGGCGCGTGTCGGTGTCTCCATCTATCCCTTCTCTGTCAATGCGAACACTGGTCTGGGCATCAGCCTTGATCTGGTCCGCAAGGTAAAGGATGACGAGCCGTTTGCTGGCACTGTAACCGCTTCCGACTATTTCGGCGACGATGAGGATGATGACGATGACATCTAAGCGCATCTTAGGGATAGACATAGAGACCTACAGCGCCACAGATCTCAAGTCTGCCGGGGTCCACCGTTACGTGGAGGACCCCGACTTCCAGGTCCTTTTGATCGGATACGCCCTGGATGATGGACCTGTGAGGTGCCTTGACCTGATGCTGGGTGATGACACATCAGACTTTGAGAAGCTCCTGTTTGACCCTGAGATCACTAAAAGCGCCTTCAACGCGGCATTTGAGCGCACCTGTCTTGCTAAGCATTACGGCAGGCCTATGCCGGCATCCGAGTGGCAGGACACCATGATTCTGGCCAGCTACGCCGGACTTCCGAGAAGCCTTAAGCAGGTTGGTGAAGCGCTCAGACTGAATCCTGATGAAGCTAAGCTGGACACAGGTATTCAGCTGATCAAATATTTTTCCATTCCCTGCAAGCCCACGAAAGTCAACGGCCAGCGTACCAGGAATTTCCCTAAGCATGACATGCAGAAATGGGCAATGTACAAGACGTACAACATCCGAGATGTCGAGACGGAGCGGATCATCCGGCGGCGTCTGGAAAAGTTTGCGCTTCCTGTGAAAGAGCAGAAGCTGTGGGAGCTTGACCAGGACATCAACGATCGCGGCGTCATGATCGACACCACGCTGGCCGCCAATGCGCTTGAGATGGCAGACACTGACCGGAAAGCCATGGTAGAGGAAGCCAAAGAGCTGACCCACATGGACAACCCGGGAAGCATTGCTCAGCTGAAGCAGTGGCTGGGTCTGGACTCTGAGACAACGCTGCGGAAGAAGGACGTGGAGACTATGCTGGCGGCGGAATCTGACAGCGTCCGGAAACGGGTGCTTGAGATCCGTCAGGAAATCGGCAAGAGCTCTGTGAAGAAATACGATGCCATGCTCCGGGCGGTATGCCATGATGACCGTGTCAGGGGAACCACTCAATTCTATAAGGCGAATCGGACCGGGCGCTGGGCTGGGTCAATCATCCAGCCTCAGAACCTTCCGAGAAACAGCATGGATCCGGAAGACCTCGATGCCGCTAGGAACTTGGTAAAAGCCGGAGACGCGGCTGGAATCAAGGCAAGATTCAAGAGCATCCCAGATACGCTCAGCCAGTTGATCCGTACCACGCTTATCCCGAAACCCGGATGCAGCTTCGTAGTGGCTGACTTCTCTGCCATTGAGGCAAGAGTGTCCGCATGGCTGGCTGGTGAGGACTGGGTACTTGAAGCATTCCGGGCAGGCAAGGATATCTACTGCGAGACGGCCAGCCAGATGTTCCACGTTCCTGTCGTAAAGCACGGGGAAAACGGTGAGCTCCGACAGCGCGGAAAACAGGCGCTGCTGTCCTGCTCTTACGGTGGTTCCGTCGGTGCGCTGATCGCCATGGGCGCCTTGCAGGCTGGCATGCAGGAAGATGAGCTGCAGCCTCTGGTGGATAAATGGCGGGAAGCGAACCCGAACATCGTGCAGATGTGGTGGAACATGGACAACGCTTTCAAGCAGGCCCTCCGGCGCAGAGGAAAATCGGTACTCGCGAATGGACCGCGTCCGGTACTCATGGTATTCCGGGATGATACAGCAGCGCTTTCTCTGGCGCTTCCGTCTGGCCGGGTGCTCAATTACATCCGGCCGCGCATGGGTGTAAACCGTTTCGGCGGAGAATCCATCACCTACGAAGGAAACGACGCAGGCCACTGGGGCCGCGTGGAAACCTTCGGCGGGAAGATATTTGAGAACTGCGTGCAGGCAATCGCCAGGGACTGTCTGGCGCTGTCCATGCTGAGAGTAGCACAGCTCGGGTATGACATCGTATTCCACGTCCATGATGAAATGATTGTAGAGGTAGAGACCGGGAAAGCAGAACAGGCCCTGCAGGATATGCTGAAGGCCATGTCAGACCCGGTACCGTGGGCCACAGAGCTTCCGCTCAAAGGCGACGGCTACATCTGCGAGTATTACAAGAAGGACTGATATCGGCCGGGACCGCCCTGCAGAGGGATCTAGCGGGTTCACCTCCTTTCAAAACGGATGAAGCGCTCGAGGCTTTAGCGATTCTCCTCGCGAAGCGCTTCCGGTCTCCCGGCTTTATAGGAGCTAAAAAGTGTGGTGATGCCGAATGACTGCAATTGACGAATTTGATAAACGTTGGAGTGTTCCTCAGATATCACGCCCCAGAAATGGGGCTGAGACTTAAATAACACGAAGGAAGAGTGTGTTATGACGAAAGAGCAGAACACTAATGCTGACAGGGAGAAAGTTATCAAAGGGCTGGAAGAATGTACAGGGAATGGAAATTGCACGAAATGCCCGTACAGGGAAGAAAAACCAGCGTTGAGTTGTAAAAAATTGCTTGCTGATGCGTTAGAACTGATAAAAGGATAGTCGTTGCAAGGAGGGATTCCATGGAATTCGTTTCAAGCTATAAAAAGGCTAGAACATTTAAAGAAAAAGTAATGTGCTTCATAGCTCAAATGCTTGGTGCTCATGTTATTACCCCAATTGGCCGGATTATGTTGTTGCCAGCAGATTATGACAGACTCGCTATAGCTACCAGGAATGGGGACATTATTTAAAATAACGTTTTGCGGTTGCCCTACAGTCGAGGTTGGAAGGGTTGTAATTGGCGCCCGGACGAGCCATCCGCATTTTGTTAAGGACATGAATGCCATTATCAGAGGTAACACAATGTATGCATTCTTAGAAAAGGCCAGATCCACCGGGCTGCCGTACATCGCGTGGAAATGGAGCGACGGAAGAGACCACGGATACGGCTGGATGAACCTTGAATGGAAACACTGGAAAACACGAAAACCTCACTATTTATCACTGGATACCGTCAAAAAACTCACAAAATTGCTCAAAAACAAACGTTTTCTGAATGTTTTTGAATTCTACTTCAGCCCGACAGGCGGGACGCTCACAGAAGCCCAGATCGCCAGATACCGGGAAATTCTGGAACCGTTAGGAGTTATCGATGAAAGCACCATGTAAAGACTGCCCGGACCGTCATCTGGCCTGCCATGACCACTGTGAAAGATATCAGGCGTTTAAGGAATGGAACAACAAGCGCCTGGACGATCAGCGCAGAGTCACGGCGGCGGATGCCGCCCGGAAAGAGAACGTACTGAGAACCAAAATTCTTACGAGGGGGAAATAAAAATGGAAGACAACGTGATGGAACGGAAATTCGGAGAACTCACGCTGGATGAGATTAAAAAGACCTGCGAGATTTGTTTGTGTAGTAGCAAGACATGTAGCGATGGATGCCCGATGAACAAGATCAGCAACTGCAGGATGACCATGAATAAAATCGTACTCGAACTGATCGATGTCTACAAGGACACACGGAAAATGCATCAATACTGGTTTACGGAGGCACAAGAACTCCAGAGCAAAGCTTACAAATATGACTCTGTCCGGAACGAGCTTATCCGTACACAGGAAGTCGTTAAGAATCTCCAGGACGAATGCAGAGAGCGCGCCGATAAGATCAAAACCCTGCGTGAAACGATCGACGCTATGGATGACGATTACAACGAACTAAGCGCCAAGCTTGACAATGCGGAAATGGTACGGAAAAGGCTCGAGATTGAGAACGAAGATCTCAAAGACAAGCTGGACTACAGGAAGAACGTAATCGACCAGCTCATGAAGGAAAAGGATGAAACTAATGCGGAGCTGCTTCACTACCAATCTCTCAAGAATGCACTGAAGGTAATCGGGGAGGCGATGCTCGATGACCAGTCAGGAAATCATGAAAAGGATTGAGGACGAGCGTGTGAAGCAGGGCATCACCTGTGCCGAGATGGACAGTAAAACATGGCACACTGATGGGTGCTACTGGAAGACTAAAGACAACTACATCCACGGCGGCGGAGCTGGTCTTAAGAACCTGATCCGCTATGCCGAGGTGCTTGGTCTGGAGCTGCATATACGAAAGAAGGTACAAAAGGATGTATGACATCCCTGACCATCCGGACATCCGGATGATGGAGCTTTATGGACCGCCGGCAGTGGAGCTTGTCCACTGCCCGGTCTGTGGTTATGAGGATCCGGAGCATCTGATCCGCATTGATGGTGATATTGTGGGCTGTACCCACTGTGTGGAAATGATCGACCCGTATGACTGGGCTGATGAGCAGATACAGAAAGGAGAAAACCCGTATGGTCATTGACCTTTTGGATAATCACAAGACCAGGACAAGTGCTGTGATCGGACCGAAGGAAGACATTGTGTCCATCGAGATCTATACACGGTTTGGATGCGAGGAAGCCATTGTAGTCTATGCGGACGGCAGGCAGACCCAGTTTGGCGCGTCCGGCACGGGAAGCACCGAGCCTGGTATGAGCACATACCTGATGGTCTATAACATTTCGACCGGCGTGAACCTGCTTGAGGATCCGCATTTCCTGAAGAGGAAGACTCCTGGGAAGCTGCTGACAGATGAGGAGCTGGAGTATGAAGAACGGAATGGATGAAAACAAGACTTTCCGGGTGGTAGGCCAGCAAAAGTTCTCCGGGAAGAAGTATGCCATCTATGCCTGCCGCAAATGCGGCCACCTGAAATATGTGAAATACGAGTTTGGGCAGGCACCTGCCCCTGTGAAATGTGAACGCTGTGAAGAGCTTGGAGTAAGTGAATAAAGGAGAGAAATGTATGCCAAACACACCTAAAGAATGCCGGGTCGTGACAGGAAAAGTAACCTTTGCCTACCTGAATGTAAACCATCCGAAGCCCAATTTTAACCACCCAGAGCGTAAACCACTCTACTCCGCGCAGCTTATCATCCCCAAGTCGGACAAGAGCACGGTAGATAAGATCCAGAAAGCCATCGCCTATGCCTACGATACCGGGGCGGCTACGTATGAGGAATTTAAACGCAGAGGACTTATGGGTGTAAGGCACCCTGTGATGGATGGGGAGGTCAAATACCCAGACCGTCCGGAGTATAAGGACACCTGGATTATCAATGCGAACAACAGCGAGAAGCCCGGAGTCGTGGACGCTGGACTCAACCACATTTTCGACACGAACGAGTTGTACTCCGGGATCATCGGACGCGCCAGCATCCAGTTCTATCCGTACAACGTGGGCGGCACGTGCGGCATTGCCTGCTCTCTGAAGAACATCCAGAAGCTGGCAGACGGGCCGCATCTTGGCGGCGATACCGTTACAATCGAGCAGGACTTCGGGGGTGAAAACTGATGAATGTATTCCAGATTCCACAGGGTTTCGACGCAGGTCTGGTGAAGGCGATCAAAGAGTACCATCTGGTACAACGTGACACACAGGTCACCCCGGTACGCTTCGTTACGGATCCCCAGGGAGACAGCATGATACTTGTCAGATTCATCGACGAGCAGGGTAAACCGGGAAGCTGCCTGATGACGTACTACCATGACAGGATTAATCAGTCATGGGATGTTTCTGAAGCTACCGGATTCCCGAGAGGCCTTGAAACCACATATGTACAGGCAGAGATGCAGAATGCCTGCGATGACGAAAGCATGGTCTGGGTATACCCCGGAAAAGCAGAAGGACAGTGAAGTGGAATGAAGACATGCCCGTTTTGCGGTGGTGTTGCGAAATTGAAAGCACCAGGCTACGAACATTATTCGCCTTGTTGGGTAAAATGCACGCAATGCGGAGCCGAGGGACCAACGAAACCATCTGAAGAGGATGCTGAAAAAGAATGGAACAAAAGGGCTCAAGATGATAAATGGATTTCTGTCAAAGACAGACTTCCTGTACGGCCACCTGCAGTTCGTGGCCTTCTTGTCAGGCGACAGTGGTATCTGGTCGCACTTGAGAGCGGAGCTGTACTCACACTTTCGTATGAATTTGATGAGAACAGATGGCAAGGCGTCGGCTCTCCTGTCACCCACTGGATGCCGCTGCCGTGTCCGCCGGAAGGAGAATCAGAATGAGATTGATTGATGCAGATGCCCTGAAGGCAGAGTGGAAAATGGGCAATTTTTGTGGGGAGTGCAAACGTGATGTAAGGCAATGCGCAAATTATTATTGCTTTACTCGTATGGATGTTTGCGGAATAATCGATGACGCACCGACTGTTAATGGCTGGATCAGCGTGAAGGAAAAACTACCGGAAGATTCCACAGACTGTCTGGTGTATAACGGCAGCCAAGTGCAGTTCTGCAGTTACTACTGCGGCACCTGGAACACTCCGGACTGCTACGAATCAGAAACCATAGATGGTGTTACACACTGGATGCCACTGCCTGCGCCGCCGGAAGGAGAATGAGCGAGAATGCCTGATAAAGAAGCATGGATCCCTGTTAAGGAAAAGCTTCCAAATAAGAACGGAGAATACCTCGTGATCAATGATTCGCCCATATGCCGGAGAATATTGATCGCTTCGTTTGCAAAGAACCTGAAGACTGTTGATAAGTATGCACTCCAATTCCGCGGGAAAAAACGTCCGGGATGGTACGAGTACGACTGCGATTGGGGGTACATTGAGTACGACAATGTGACGCACTGGCTACCACTGCCCGAGATGCCGGAAATGAGGGAAAGATGAGCACACTGAAATTGTCAGCCAAAAGGCTCAGGCAATTGTACAAGGAAGGGAAACGGATTGGTAACTTGGAGGTACAGCACGTCTCCGATGATCTTTTCCTTAATATCTACCGCGACTCACCGCCTGGGAACTGTTTGATCTGCTGGTTCTGCTATCCAGATTTTAGGCCAGAAAGAAAAAGCTCTCACTGCTGTGATCGTGTGAAAATGCCGGTCCAGGTAACTGATGGTGTACCAGAATGGTGTCCATTACGGAAGGAGAATGAGTATGACAGATAAAATCTGTGTCTATTTCAATAACGATTACAGGGCAGTGTTTGACCGGAAGGATGTGCTCATACTGTGCGCACCCGATGACGTTGGTGCTATAAACCCTACAACACTGGCTGACAGGACAGTGGTCAACTGGAACAACGTATGCTTCATCCGCCCGTATGAAGAGAAGGATCAGGAAGAAGGTGATTAAATGGACATCGCAATCTCAGTCGGAGATTCGCGAAAATCGACGGACTGGAAAACCAGTATCTGGACGTGGGAAGCTTTCATGGACCGGCTGAAGAAGCCTGTCCGGACCAGCGAGACCATGGAAGAATACGCTCAGATGAGCAAAGAGGAACGCGCCAACGTGAAGGACGTAGGTGGTTTCGTCGGCGGCGCCATTCAGGGTGCCCGGAAGGCCGACAACGTGAAGTTCCGCAGCCTGCTCACACTGGACGCTGACTATGCCACGGACACATTCTGGGACGATATCACGGCTGTATATGATGGTGCCTGCTGCATGTACAGCACACACAGCTACACAAAGGACCAGCCGAGGCTCCGCCTTGTGATGCCGCTGACGCACAGCGTGAACAACGCAGAGTACGAAGCTATAGCCAGGAAGATGGCTCAGGAGCTGGGCATACTGGAGCAGCTCGATGACACCACCTATGAATCCAACCGATTGATGTACTGGCCCAGCGCAAGCCGTGACGGTGCATACATCTTTGAGAAGCAGGACGGAGATGCCGTCGATCCTGACAGGATCCTCGCGAGGTACGAGAACTGGCACGATGTCAGCCAGTGGCCCAGGTCCAGCCGAGTGCTCGATGAGCTCCGGGAAACGGGAAAGAAGGCTGGGGATCCTATGGAAAAGCCTGGTCTGATCGGCGCCTTCTGCAGAGTTCATACCGTGGAAGACGCGCTGGATACCTACCTGCCGGACCATTTCCGGAAAGAGGCTGACGGCAGGTATTCCTACATCGGCGGTACAACCTCATGCGGTGTGAAGATATTCGATGATGGCCGCTTCATGTATTCCTGGCATGCCCATGACCCCTATAATTCTCGCCTACTCAATGCCTTTGACGTGGTGCGGCTGCACCTGTTTGGGCATCTGGACACAAACATGAAAGAGGATACGCCCATGTCCGCGCGGCAGTCCTACATTGCCATGGGTGAGCTGCTGAAGGGCGACAAGGCTGTCATGGATGATCTGGTGATGCACAACCGTGACAACAACGAAGGGAAGGATCCTGCCGACTATACGTTCCGGAATCAGGCGCAGGACATGGACGTGGCGCAGATGATCGCGGACCGATTCCGTGGAAAGCTGATGTACCATGAGTCCCTCAGATGGATCTGCTGGGACGGTACCCGCTGGAAGCCTGATGACCTCGCAGGCGCCATGAATGCCCAGTACGCCTTTTACAACGAGCTCCTGCAGGATGCCCTGGACAACCTGCGCACCGCCATGGATCCGCTTGAGAAGAAGGTAGCGACGGAAGTCCTGAAGAAGGTTCAGGCCATGCGGAACACAGGCAAGATCACAGGCGTAGAGCGTCTGCTCCGCACAAAGCTGCCGCTGAGCGACCCGGATCTGCTTGACCCGGATCCCTGGGTGCTGAAC
>OCTX012066307.1_pt1 | contig 14038 bp, 11 predicted proteins | sample 1539691 | NCBI WGS metagenome assembly OCTX01 (sample SAMN02144231, study PRJEB22623) | gut metagenome | biome: sheep rumen | host: Ovis aries | place: New Zealand | reverse complement strand
TCATTTCTATAACTGGGCAGATCCTTAAACAAGATCCCCTCTGGATGATTCAAAAAGAGCAGATACACAGCTTTCACCAGCGGTTCCATCATAATCTCCATGTCATGATAGTCAGGAAGCATGATCCGATAATCCTTAGTTATCACCAGCCTGCTCAATCTGTCATCAGGGCGAATCAATTGTTCTAAGATATGTTGAGAAATTCCCCTTTGCCTCAATTCTGCAATTCTAGCCTTAACTTCTGCTATCAAATCGTCTGTATTCTCATTGTCAATCTGCGAATTGAAATGAGCATCAGCCCCGCTGTCAATAGTGGTATCTCCGTAATCATCATAACTCCTAGCTTCAAGCAGCCTTTCATGTTCATTCTTCTCTGCAGAGATCTGCTTGCCAATCCTATGTAATTGGTCTGCGATGGGCTCAGTGCTCTTTGAAGAAAGCGGGTAGAATCGGTTTACTGCCTTGTCTTTCCCGTCACTTCCCCTATGTATATCTTCAGTTCGGATGAAGCCATGCTTCATACGCTCCCTGTCAAAAGGATGCTCCAGATACTGCAAAAGAAAATTATTACCAATAGCCGTGCTGACCAATTCTGCTTTCGACAGATAAGGTGCTCTATATCGAAGTACATTTTTATTCGCCAATTTCTTCATCAACAAAGGCAGATAAATAATCTGGAAACCAATCATCTTGCCCCACCCTTCAAATACTTCAGGGTTTGCCTCAAACATATCCGATAGATCCTTATCCTCCTCACTGGCCACGTAGATCAATTCCTTTGGCGACAGCTTACCCTCAAGCTTGAACTCGATCCGATTGTCTTCTACAACATCAAGCTTTATTGAGTTGTCAGGCGATACAGGATTGTTACCCCTCTCTGTCTTTACCTTATTCTTTCTTTCCCAAAAGAAAAGTACTATCAGACCTATCGCCACAACAACATCTATAATATTCCAGGTGACTCGGTTTAATCCAACCTTTGCGAATGGCTGAAACAACAAAGCCAATGTAGCGAAAACCAAAGTCGGCCCTTCCTTCTTAACCGCAAGACATCTGTAGGCATAGATACCAAACACCACCGTTGCCAACACCCTAACAAGAGTAAAATACCCATATGGCATCGGTGCCAGACAAAGCAGTAAAACTGTTGCGAGATATAGTGGAAGGTACTTCATGTGAGAACGATCGTCTTTTTTTAATTTGCACAAGTCCTTGACATCGAACAGCTACTTCTTTCCAAACAGCGCTTTCATAATTACGTTGCCGATCTTCCTTTCAATACCAGCTTTCGTTGTAGGTATTCCTGTTGAACTAGTAAATTCACGTTTTGCTTGAGTTATACCTAAAGCTCTTTTCCAAGAAAAACTAAGTCCTGGTATTCCTGTATTTGTTCTTTTTGCCATATTATTTCTTTCTTTATTGAATTAGTCAACTTCTGCGTTGGCTCTTAGCCACGCAAGTTCCTTTTGAATACTTGCATTAAGTAAACCTAGACTAACAGCCTTCTGTAAATATGCATATGCCTGTCGATAATCGCCAATGGAAGAGTGTGCCATTCCCAAATTTGAATAAATTTGTGCATCAGTAAGCTGAGAGCCTTCAGTTTGCGGAATCTCCAGAGCTTCCCGATAGAGTCTTATCGCTGTTTGATAATCCTTGTTTCGATAAGCAATACTAGCTCTTTGAAAACATGGAATTCTCGCATCCTTAGAATGAATGGATTTATACCAATGACGTCTTAATCCTACTTCTGGATGCTCTTGATCAAGGAAACCGCATCGGTCGCGAAGTTCAAAGCCACATTTTTTTGCAACAGCTTCAGAAGCTTTGTTGTCAACACTTATATCAAGACATGCGGAATCAATCGAGAATACTTTAAGAGCATGTATGTATTCTGTAAGTGAATTTGACGCATAATCCTTGCGTCGATAATTTTGACTTACAGCATATCCTATATTCCACATGATTCGTTCCATGCTATCTGGAACAATTTCTGCTGTTATAAGACCTACTGGTTCCCTTTGCTCATTGATTATAATATCTGCTAATCCTCGTCCGTGCTCTATTGAAGTCACCAAAAAAGATGTGAAGACACTGGCATCCCTATGATATGATTGTCTTACATAGTAAAAATCAATGTCTGGTTCATTAAAGAGCTGGTTAATGAACGACACGTCCTCAAACGTAACATCTCTGAGGTAACCATTTGGCAATGATATTATTTGACCATGCATGATGCAATCAAGAATGAGTGTAGCCCTTCAGTTCTTCCTGTGGAATGTTTGCTGCAAATTCTTTATTTATAGCACAAAACTCATTAACGACATTGTAAATAGCGACTTCGTTAACATTGATGTCTCCATCCACAATAATCATTTTACTCATATACAAAGCAAAGCCCATCTTCTGCTCTTCTGTAAAGTCCCTAATCTGCAAAAGTGCCAATAAAGAATTGCACTCTTTTACAGATTCATGATCAGCATCCTCCAAATTAAATAACTCTTTGAGCTCATTGAAAAAATGCTGTTCACGAGCATCTATGTAACCATCTGCATGGATAATATCCAGCAAGATACGCATCATTGCGATTTTCTGTTGATATGAATATTCTACCATAATTTTCACATTTTATTCATTACTTTCTATTGTATACCCATCAAGAAGATTCTTGTAATGCTTTTTTGCATAATCTTTCTCATTCTTTATTTTGCGAGGCCTTCCGCCTGTCGGTTTCCTCATATAAATCGGATATTTTATTGTATCTTCGCCAAACAGATCCTTATCGTCAGAACTTTGAGATAAAGAATCTGGTTCTTGCACAGGAGCGTCCTGCTGAACGGATGCTTCCTGAACAGAAGATTCAACAACCTCTGCAGGTTCTTGCACAGGAGCTTCCTGCTGAACGGATGGTTCCTGAACAGAAGATTCAACAACCTCTGCAGGTTCTTGCACTGGAGCTTCCTGCTGAACGGATGGCTCCTGAACAGAAGATTCAACAACCTCTGCAGGTTCTTGCACTGGAGCTTCCTGCTGAACGGATGGCTCCTGAACAGAAGAATCAACAACTTCTGCAGGTTCTTGCACAGGAACTTCCTGCTGAACGGATGACTCCTGAACAGAAGAATCAACAACTTCTGCTGGCTCTTGCACCTGAGGTTCCTTCACTTCCGATGAATCCGGAATCCTATCAGCACCTAACTTAGATGAAATTAGATTTCTTTCATTAGGTGATTCTGATATTGGAGATTCTGGATTCTTGTTTTGGAATTCATCTTGTGATTGAATATTATCAATAAAGGGTTTCCATCCACTCTCATTTGTGATATGAGTCTTGGCCGTCTTTTTAAATATTGGAAGGGGAAGCATATCATACATGCAATCATATGTATGTTCATGTCCCTTAACTATACCTAGCAAATAAACAGCCAATTCAAATTCAAAGCCGAATTTTTTACTATATTTTATGAAATCTTCCTCATATACAAAGTCCTCCTTATATCTATTTCTAAGAATAAGGAAAAGAGTTGCAACCTTCGAAAACTCTACACGAGATTCAAACTCGTCAATTTTCTTATAGAAACCTTGGGTAGCAGGATTATCAATAAGAAACTGATAAATCTGCTCGTATTGTGCTTTAGGATATTTATTACGTAATGAATCCAAAAGCATAAATATCTGAGTGTTTTTTATATCATCCTCCCATACTTCTCTCATCCCCATACGATTACATACAACATTAACCATGTCCATAAAATAGCCCAACGTTGTTTGAGGATAATAAGAATGTCGCTCATATCTTAGCAAATAAACCCATATTGAAAGTTCACCTGACGGTCTTTTTTCATCGTATAATTCATTAACGACCTCGCGCACAATATCATCAGAAATGATTTTCTTGCATTCCTGATCAGAACTTGTGAATCCTAAAATCTTTCTTAGATTAGTGGCACCTTTTTGGCAGTCATTGAACTGCTGCTGTTTCTGAAGATTCCAAACAGATTCCGGCCAGATTGGATCCTCTATGCGTATTCTTTCATCGAAAGACATCGCAAAAGCCTCCTTTGACTCAAAATCCAAAGGATATACGTTTTGAACTTCTTCAATATTTACATCATTTGCCAATCCCTCCGAAGATGCTTTGACGTAATGAATGATAAGATATGCAAAAGCACTATCAAAAGAATTAGCGAAATAAGTTAAATTAAAGAATATCTCTGGATGAGAAGGTAGCTCCTCAACAGGACATGAAAAATCTGTCTTCATATCATTGTTGATATGCAGCTTCCCATATTTGAAAAGATCAGTAAAATCTGCTTTTCTAATTAATGCTAAATAGTTCGTCATAATTAAATACCTCCAAAAATACCACCACCGAAGCCTGTGCTCTGCTGGTTAAGATTTGCATGAATATCAATTGAATTACAATCAGAAGAGAATTTCTGTAAATAGTCGTGTTTATATCCACTATAAGTAAGATACAGATTATTTCTACTTCTAGTCATAGCTACCATAAAAAGAGTTTTACTCAGCTCCTGATTATATGTTATGAACAAATTTCTGTTCAAACCAGGAATAAACACATTGTCAAAATCAAGACCTTTGGAGCTATGATAAGTCATGATGGTTATTTTTCTACTATTTTCAGAAAAATTACCAGTACCATTACCCACATATTGCAATTGAAGGCCACAACGATTAAAATGGTCGTTCAAATCAGAGAAGTCGACACTTCCCCAACGATTTGTAGTAGGAGTCCATTCTGGCTTACCCTCTTGTCTTAAAGCTGTATTTACAAATGCAATAATTGCTTTTCCTGTAGGAATAAGCACCCCAACTGTATAGCCATTGTTTACAGCATTCTTTCCTTCTTTGAGAATGTATTTGACTTCCTCATCAGTATTTTGAGCTTCACAAACACGAACCTGGGTGGATTGTTTTGACATATCCCTTCTTGCCGCAAAGATATTCAGATTTGGCAAGAATTTATTAACGGCATCAATGATAGAACGAGTCAGTCTGTGAATAATGTTTAGTGAAAACTCACGAGAATTGAGAAGACTATTAATCTGAGAAGGAGAAACAGTATTTTCATTTGTACGAGGAGCTGTTTCGTAAATAGACTGATTCTCATCTCCCGCCACGACTACATGTCTTCCCCTATTGTTCATCTCTCTGAGTACCGTAGGAGTAAGGTCTTGTACCTCATCACTAAGAATATAATCATACCGACGAGGAGACTTCATAAAGTCAAAATATGTGATGACATCTACATTTACTCCCATTTCCCTAAATGCAGCTTTAAACATAGTGATTAAAGAGTGGGTGAACACTACAACCACGATACTCGCCGAAGGGGCCTGACGTTTAATCTTCTTAATAGTATAAGCTAAAAGAACTGACTTGCCTGAACCAGGAAAACCCTTAATCCAGACGTTACGCTGATTAATGTCGACGTTCTCAACAAAGTCTCTTTGCTGTTCGTCCAACTTGTTTTCTGGAATGATCCAACTCATATCGATACGATTTTAATTATATACTTTTTGTTAAATTTTCATTATTATACAGTCCATCTGTATGTGAGCTACTTGCTGAGTTCTTTGTTTGCTGGTAAACATCACGATGTCCAAGTTCACTTGCAAGAGATGAGAACCATCCTAATTCTACTTTTCCTAGGGTGCTTTTTTCCCATTGTTTTTTCAGGATATCATAAGCTTCTTCCTTATGCTGGCGTGATTCTGTTCTTTTTCCTTGTCTTTCTTCCAATTCCGCCAATTTAATCAAAGTAATGCCATGATATGGAGCTATTTCGTGAGCTTTACGCAAACATTCTTCTGCTTTTTGATAGTTCCTCATAAGCATACATGTATGACCCAAGTTCGAAAGAGTCACATGGCTTTTTGGCGATTTTTCTAAAGCCAACTCATAAAACTCGACAGCTTTAGAATAGACTCCTGCATTGTGATATAAAACTCCTAAATTATTTAAATTACAAGAATCAGGATAGAGATTATACTGGAGTTCATACGTTTCGGCAGCCTTAAAGTCATTATCTGCATTCTCATATGCTTTTCTAAGATTTTCAAGAGATTGCTTTGAAGGTTTACCTCCATTCTGCTCAGCTTCAATATTTGACTGCCTTTCGGCAGCTAGCACCATTCTTTCTTCAGAAGACAATTCCTTATTTGCAAATGGATTCTGTGGTTCTGTCATGCATGAAACTCCCATACAGGAGGCATGAACTTGCAACAATTTATCGGCATTTATTTCCAATGTTAATGTAACTTTAGCATCTTTCGGGAAACCTCCAGATTTTGAAATCTTCAAGTTACAGAGCATTTTGTTGGTATTACCAACACAAACAGGTATTTCAATGACTGACTGACCTTCTCTGGATGTCGCAAGGTCACCCACAGTTATTGTATCACTTGGAATAGGAGTTCCTGCAGGCATCACCATTTTTCCGAGATCTCCCCTTGTAATAACCAATATTGGCTCACTCGTAATTGGCTGAATGATACATTTGTTCATGCCATTCATTAACAAAGAATGTATTGCTGCGCCCTGCGATACATGAGTCTGCAAATCCTGTGGAACCAAAATAGTCGAGTTCGTAAAATGCTTATTTAAGGCCTCTTGAATATATGGACTTTGAGCACTTCCACCAATCAACAATATATAGTCCAACTCATCAGTGTCTATGTCTGACTTCTCAATGGCACTATCTACAGGCATAAAGATATTGTTGTACTCTTCTTCACCTTCTATAGTCGTAGCACGTTTACTATTTTTGGTAAAAACGCCCATAGTATCAGAAAGTTCCTTATAGGTCAAATAGAAATCACTTTGCGACAGTATACCTTTGGAAGTTCTCACTTCTATAGGTATCGTTAATGACGCCTTTGTTGACGAATTCTTCTCATCAGGCATAACAAAATCGTTCATCTTAACTGCCAGTGCTTTGCTAATTTGTATTTTAAGCTTTTCTGCAACCTTATAAAGCTGAGAAGCAATGAATTTACGTTCATTTGTAATATAATCCTCAGATTTCTTTCCGTTTTTCGACAGAAAACGAGGGAGAAGAAAATGATAGGTAATGTATCTATCTACATCATCACCTCCAAGCTTGGTAAACTTCGAAATGGCAATGTTTTTTGAATATAGACCAGACACACTCTTTCCAATTTCCAAAATTGAAATATCACATGTACCTCCGCCGAAATCGAAAACAAGAACTTTGGGATTGTAATTGGGATTGATGGCTAATGGCTTTTCTGATGTCTGACTTTCATGAACATAACTAATGAAAGCTGCATTTGGCTCGTCTATCAATGATTGTTTAGTCAAAGTCATCCCATTTGTTTCTAGAGCCTCCATCAAATCCTTACGCTGATTCGCCTCAAAGGAAGCAGGAATACTTACGGCATAATTTATGTTTTGAGAAAGATTGTGGTTTTGGCAATATCTTGTTATCAATATTTTTAGATACATAAAAAACACCTTAACACAATCCTTCGGATTAATTATGCTAATACCATTTACGTTCTTGACCGCACTATTGTAATACTTTGCACCTAAATCTTCTCCTATCTCCATTTTGAATGAATACCAAATGTTTTCACCCTTACGAAGTTTATACTTTAGGTTAGATGCACCTTCTCCAACCAAGAAGGTATTTTTGTACCATGCTATCACCGTTGGCAGTTTTTCACTCTGATAACGAGTGCCGTCTTCCAATAGTTGATCCAACCTCATAGGCTCAACACTTATGGTTTTATTAGACTTATTGTAAGTTGCTATTGAAACCACAGTTGTTGAAGTGCCGAAATCAATTCCGACATAAGTCTGTCCCTCTCTAAATTCATTAATGCTTGAGGTCAGCATTGAGTTAATAGAGAGAATATTAGATGCATCCGTGATTTCAACCAATTCGAAATCACCAGTTGCTTCGTTATATCTATAATCTACTTTCATCCGCTGTAAAACTAATCATTAACAAATTGAATTTCACCATTCACTATATCAACATTTATTGGACGTTCCTTTGTGACTTGCCTTGTCAGCAATGATTGTATCAATGGATTTAAGACCTTGTCATTAATACACCTTTTTACTGGTCTCGCACCCATAGTTGGTTCATATCCCATCTCAGCAATAAGGAAAATCGCACGAGGAGAAACTCTTAAATCTATGTCATTCCTTTTTACTCGTTGTATCAACTGTTCAATTTGAAGTTTGACGATTTCGAGTATAATGTCCTTAGAAAGAGGCTGGAACATTACAATCTCATCTATTCTATTAACAAACTCAGGGGAAGTCTGCTGCTTTAACATGGCGATAATCCTTTGTTTCAATTCGTTCTCATTTTGCAGAGAACCATCTTGGCTGATTGAATTTGTCATGTCTTCTGCCCCCATATTGGATGTCATTATGATGATTGTATTCTTAAAATCAACAACATGGCCCTGACCATCAGTCATGCGTCCATCATCCAATACCTGTAACAATGTTTCGAAAACTTTTCTGTGAGCTTTCTCAATTTCATCTAATAGAATTACACTATAAGGTTTCCTTCTAACAGCTTCTGTTAACTGTCCACCCTGATCGTATCCAACATATCCTGGAGGTGCACCAAACAATCTAGCAACTGAATGTTCTTGCTGGTATTCACTCATGTCGATTCTTATCATCATATCTCGACTATTAAAGAGATAATCTGCTAAGGCTTTCGACAGTTCAGTCTTACCAACACCTGTAGTTCCTAAGAACAGAAAAGATCCTATTGGTTTGTTCGCATCACCAAATCCCATACGATTTCTACGAATGATATTCGAAACGACATGAACAGCCGTTTCTTGTCCTTTGACAGAAGCATGGAGTTCATCTTCCAAATGCAGTAACTTTTCATTCTCATCATCAGACATTCTATTTACAGGTATACCTGTCCAAAGAGTAACAACCTGACGGATATCATCTTCATCAAGGGATGCCTTTAATAGTGAAGAGTCTTCATGATCGAGATCGGAAAGCATCTGATTAATCTCTTCTGTTATAGTGGACAATTGATTTCTGAATCGCAATGCTTCATCATACTGTCCAAGCCTTTCCGCAGATTCATACTTGTCAGATAACGATGCGGACAACTCCTGTAATTGCTGAAGTTCTTCAAACCGACGTCTTTCGTTTTGCCACTTAGCATTAAGGACATTTTCTTGTTCTCTTAAATTTGCAATTTCCAAATTTAAGTCTGACAAATCTTGATTTTGGTTATCTTGCCGAATAGATTCGCGTTCCATTTCCTTGCTTCTAATCATACGTGACAGGTCATCCAATTCAGAAGGAACTGAGGAACGTGCAATACGCATACGCGAAGCTGCTTCATCAAGCAAGTCTATTGCTTTGTCTGGAAGAAATCTTTCATTGATATAACGATAGGACAAATGTACTGCGGCTACTACTGCTTCGTCAAGTATCTTGATTCGATGGAATTTCTCAAAACGATTTTTGATTCCGCGAAGAATTGTTATGGCAGAATCCACATCAGGTTCCTCTACCATAATAGTCTGAAATCTTCTTGCAAAAGCCTTATCTGATTCTATATATTTACGAAACTCATCAGTTGTCGTAGCTCCAATTACTTTTATTTGACCTCTGGCCATTGCTGGCTTGAGGATGTTGGCAGCATCCATTGCGCCTGATGTTCTTCCTGCTCCAATCAAAAGATGAATTTCATCAATAAACAAAAGAATATCCTTATCAGAAGTTACTTCTTCTATCAAGCCCTTTAGACGTGTCTCAAATTCACCTTGTACACTGGCTCCAGCCATAAGTGCAGTTAAGTCCAAAGAGTACACCTTTATTCCTTTGAGTTCAAGAGGAATGTCACCCCTAATTATTCTGTGAGCCAAGCCCTCCACAATCGCTGTTTTACCAGTACCAGGCTCACCAACAAGAATTGGATTGTTCTTGGTCTTTCTAGAAATAATCTGTAATATTCTGCGAATTTCAGAATCTCGACCGATAGAAGGTTCAATGATTCCTTCTTCAGCTTCCTTATTAAGATTCCTCGCATATTTCATCAGATTTGGCTTTTGTGCTTCTTCTGGGGATTCTAATTCTCCAGATTGATTAAAGTTTCCATTTCTGAATAGTTCAACAGCATTTTTAAGTTCCTGCTCTGTAATGCCAAATCTTTTCATTATTTCGCATACAGGGCCATTGATGCAACGGAATGCCCAAAATATATGTTCTAATGCTACAACCGCAGAACCTGTTGATTCTGCAAGATCATCAGCTTTCGAAAGGACTCGTTCAAGATTATCTGTTATATCAGGATGATCATTCTCTCCCTGGGGTAAATGAGAGATTGAATCACTAACAGCCTGAAAAAAAGCCGTTTTATCAACATTTAGCTTTCGAAGCATAAAGTATATCATGTCTTGCCCCTCTTGCATCATAGCAACCATCATAATCTGTGGTTCAATTGATGCACAGTGGAATTCGCGAGCTAACCGATATGCCTTCTGAACTGTTTGCTTTGATATATCTGTAAATCTTGAAAAATCCATATTATTACAAAAGTTCGTTTATATCAACACCGTCTAGATTGTCCCCTAGTCCTTTCTCAAATTCCCCACCAGCTTCTAAAGCGATGTTCTTCTTTGAACAAAGAGGGCATTGATCGTCTTTGGGAATTCTTGCACCATACCATCGTAATATAGTAGGTCGATTGGCAGCATTTGGAAGCGGTGCCCATGAGGCATGACGTCTTTCTCTTCGATTAGCCCACATGTAATAATCATATACTAATTCAGATTCCAGACATTTAATTCCAGAATTAGCTTCTCTTGACAGTTCCATAAGGCTTAATTTAACCATCATATTACATATTGGTTCAATATCTGCTGATAAACCGACCTGCACCATTGCATTTGCATCTTCTTCAGACGCATACGCAGGAATCCTACCATCACGTCTTGCTGAAGCAACATCCGTAATCTCATCAATGTTGGGGTCGTAAAAGCCAGCACCAATAAGGCAGCAATAACAAGGGCCTCCAGGACGGTAACGGAAGACATCGCCACCTTCAGCACGAGTAACAGCTCTTCCGAAAATACCCGTATGCTTTTGCTTAACTAATACTTCGGAGATATTGAATCTACTCTTATTGTTATCAGTTGCACAGATAACTAAATCCGATTTTGCGATTTCTTCATTCAGAAGTTGCAAATCATCGTTTATGTCAATCGGATGTTTATCGACTATTGCATAAGGATTCTTTCCTTTTATAGCATCATAAATTGCATCAGTTTTAAGACGACCTAGATCATTAATGGTGCATGTGTGACGTGCCAGATTATGTAATTCTACTCGGTCAAAATCGAATAATGAGAACGAACCCACACCGGCTTTTGCAAGTTCTATCGCAATCTGAGAACCAAAACTTCCTAGACCGACAATCATAACTCGTTTGTTTTCCAAAATATTTATTTCCAAAATTCCTTTGCTCCGAGAATATAGCTCTTGATGTGTAGGAATGAAATTAACATCTCTCTCTCGCCATTCATCTCCTACGTGCTCGAATACTTGTATCGAACCGTTGACACTAATCTGAACGAAATATAAAACGTCTGCTAAAACAGAATTGTCATAGTGGGCAATGTCGATTTTGGAAAATATTGACTTACCATGCGCACCGTAACTATGCAGAACAGGATGAATACGCAAATGTACAACTCGTTCTCCTTCCCATTCATAAGAATGGCCAAAAACGGTTGTATCTTCTTGAATGGAGAAAGAATTCAATTCTTCTCCACTCAAATATATGATTGGCACTTTGTTATCCACCATTATGCAAAACCTTTTTCTGTCATTTCTGTGACTATATCACCTTCATGAGCAGAACCCTTATCGACTAAGACAAAATCACCTGACACAGGATCAAATACAAGATCTTTCATACAATGCCCCTGGTTCTGTCCTTGCTCGCGAATTACCTCGCCAAATTCTTGTTGTTCTTGAATATCCATATTAATGCTGATGATTTAAATAATAATCCATGTTCTTGCCAGTCTTAAGGTGAAGGTCATACATCTCCAGCCACAACCGGCATTTAACGTAAACTTTGTATATTGAGACCATAGGAGTCCAAGCAGAATCTGCATAATGGCAGATTTGGGTGAATCCATATTTTGTTGAAAGAGTATGCATAGCAGCACTTGGTCCGTTCATTGCTTCGCCAGATTTTGTATACAACATTTTTCTCACGAAAGCTTCAGGCTTGGAATTAGGGAAATTTGCCAAGTCTATTCTAACCGTATATACGTTCCCACTATTCGTTTTGGCAGCCATAACGATATATGGACAAGAAGTGCTCATGTCCATAAAACGGTATGAGTTAGAGGGCAACTTTGATGCAAGAACCTGCTTTTCTGCCTCAAGTCTTTTATCGTCCATCATAATTATATATTGATTTATAACAGTTTACAAAAGCATCAAAAATATCCCCTTTGTAATCCCACTCATAATTTGTCGGAACAGGATTACCATGAACATTTAGCTGTATCTCTGGTGCTACTTGGGGAAATTTGGATGGGAAATAAATATATTCATCTTTATCCTGTCTCTTAACCAATAGTTGAATATGATTTTGAGAATCCATCTTAATCGAACAATGAGCTTGATTCGGATATGACTCAATAAAGTCTATTATGGATTTTAGAACCAAACGGTTTTGTTTATCTTCAAACCAATATCCCTTATTTGACATTTCTATTTCCGAAAGGCTTTTGTTAATACCCACAGCCTTATAAGAAGGTTTTACTGTCTTTGGCTGTATCAGAATATCTTTTAGCTCTGTATCAATCAATCTCCGATAAGGGCTATCTATGTCTTTAACTGTCCATTGCGCTTTTACATAATTATACCCAGCATTTAACGTGAAGTTAAATGGATTCAGAGTTGATTCGACATCAGAACAATTTCCTATGCATAACAGAAATTGAGGAAGACGCTTTTCTTTGATTGTATCAGCAATTGTCGAAGCATCATGTCCACTGGGTTGTGCCAACCCAAGCTTGTGATGAGAATGCCACTCACCAATGTGTTGCAATCCGTAATGATGCACCAAAACATTTCCTACATTTAACAAATAGTCTACGTCTTGATTAAAAAAAGCAACTTGATGATTTGCATTAGTTCCTGGACCAATAGCATATGCTACCACAGGACTTCCTCCAGCAGTCCAATACCCAAAAAGCTGACCACCTGTCTCGATGTTTTTATAATCTAAAATCCAACGTGATATATAGTCCAATTCGCTTCTATATATAAATGCAATATTTGACGGAGTGCACAATGTATTTCTATCTTGCATTACATATTTGCCTAGTTGGACATCCGACCAAAACGATACAAGACTCTGTATTGTCAGGCCTTTTTTCTTCAATTCCCTTTTTAATGTTTTTATATTCATCTCATTCTACAAAGAAATTTGGCTATATATCATTTTAGGTTTAAAAAGAATAAGTGGGAGTCACTACTTACCGTCTATTCCAAGTCTCAGGCTCTCACATTGCCTCCATCTCTAAAATAAGCAACTCGAGTTTGCCTACGCCGTGATTATATACTTTCGTAAACTTCCTTTTTCCAATAAGTTTTGACCCTCTCACCCTTTTGAGGCTAACAGAGTCAAGTGCAAAGATAAAAAGAATATTTCATTCAAACAAATTTTTAGGCTGAAAATTTGGAAAAAGAATATTCACAAGCCTTGTGAAATTAAAAAATCGAGGCTAATGAGATTATTTAGAATTCAGATGAGGGCGCAAAGGGGACTGGCTCTTCTGCGCCCTCCATTTAAGTCGAGATTAATGGGTCTCGCTGATCTTTCGGTTCGAAAATGAAAATAAAATGCGATTTATTTTGCGTTTTGCTCGTTTATTCGTACCTTTGCCCGTTCTATTTGGAATAAAAATTATTAAACCAAAAATTTTTAACTAACGATGGTTACGAAAACAACTAATGTGGCCTATATGGCCATGCG
>OCTX012198336.1_pt1 | contig 14039 bp, 12 predicted proteins | sample 1539691 | NCBI WGS metagenome assembly OCTX01 (sample SAMN02144231, study PRJEB22623) | gut metagenome | biome: sheep rumen | host: Ovis aries | place: New Zealand | reverse complement strand
AATTATTCCTCATTCGGTTTATGACCTCTCTTTCCCGCACAGTTTTCAGCTGCTGTCTTTATTATAATAGTATTATCCTATGCATGATAAATGGTTAGCTGTTAAGAGTGATACTATAAATATACCGTGTATAATACCGCAGTCTGAGTGTGCGAATTTTATCATTCTATATTTTAGCACTTTTTATATTATTTTTCAAGTCAAAAATTGTTATTTGCTGTTAAATCAGAGGCATTTTTTGTGTCATTTGTTTATGCGAAGATTAATGACAATTAATATTATCGTTAATGTGCATATATAATAACTTTGAGAATAATTGCCGTATATGTCTGAAATGTGGATATATCGGGAAAAATCAGAGATGACACACCTCGGCGCTCGTTTTGCATGACCATTCTGATGATTATTTAAAGACTATTTAAGAATTTCCATGATATACTGGGTCATAGAAAAAGGGACAACAGGCCGCGGAAAGGAGAAACAACTATGAACAAGATACTTGAAGTAAAGGATCTTTGCAAAAGCTATGAGGTAAACAAAAGAAAGACAAACGTGCTGAACGGACTTGACCTGACGATAAACGAGGGTGAAATGGTGGCGGTAATGGGGCCTTCGGGTTCGGGAAAATCCACACTGCTGTATACTGTGTCGGGCATGGATAAGATGACAGGCGGCTCGGTAAAGTTTTGCGGAAGGGATATGGCTAAGCTCAGTGAAGGGGAGCTGGCTGAGATGAGGCTGGACGATATGGGATTTATATTCCAGCAGATGTACATGATGAAGAATCTTTCGGTGCTTGATAATATCATACTGCCAGCTGTGAAGTCAAAGAGGACTAACGAATCCAGAAAGGAAACGATCCGCCGCGGACAGGACCTTATGCGCAAGCTGGGCATAATCGATACAGCGAACAACGATATCAACGAGGTATCGGGCGGTCAGCTGCAGAGAGCCTGTATATGCCGCAGTATGATAAATTCACCTAAGATGATATTTGCCGATGAGCCTACAGGCGCTCTCAACCGTACCTCATCAGAGGAGGTAATGGATGAGCTTACAAAGCTCAATGAGGAGGGTACAACAGTTATGCTTGTCACCCATGATGCAAAGGTGGCAGCCAAGTGCAGCCGAGTATTGTACATAGTTGACGGCAACATCAAGGGCGAATATGACCCCGACAAAACTCTCCCGGTGCATGAGCGTGAGAAGTCGCTGAACTCATGGCTTATCGATATGGGCTGGTGACGGCATAGAAAAGAGATACCGGATGCTTTGAATGTTCGGTCTTAAAAAGTGGATACAACAATGCCCCGGAGCAATTTGAAAATGCTTCGGGGCAAAACTTATTTGTGGTATCTGTCCGAAACGGCAGATTTTGTGTGCAGTATCAGGCTCGAGGATGAGGCTTTTGCTTTGTGCAATATTACTTTCATTTGTTGAATAATGGTCAGTGTTTTGGTAAAAGTGGAGAATCACTACATAACCTATTGACATACTAGGGATTATTGTGATATACTGTGAACACAGAAGCGGTAAAATCCGTATTTCGTATCACAAAAAAACGAAAGGATGATAGATAATGGCAAATATCTACAAAAACATTGGTGAACTTATCGGCAAAACACCCCTGCTGGAAGCAGCAAGATTTTCCGAGGCTGTAGGCGCAGAGGGAAAGATACTCGCTAAGCTGGAATATTTCAATCCTGCAGGAAGCGTAAAGGACAGAGTGGCGCTGAATCTTATCGAGGACGCTGAGAAGAACGGCGTACTGAAGGCAGGTTCTACCATAATCGAGCCTACATCAGGCAACACAGGCATCGGTCTGGCAGCTGTGGGCGTTTCGAAGGGCTATAAGGTAATACTCACCATGCCCGAGACCATGAGTATCGAAAGAAGGAACCTGCTGAAAGCATACGGTGCTGAGATAGTTCTCACTGAGGGCGCTAAGGGCATGACAGGTGCTATCAAGAAGGCTGACGAACTCAATGCAGAAATCGAGAACTCTGTTATACTGGGACAGTTCGTTAACCCTGCAAACCCTGCTGTTCATCTGGCAACTACAGGTCCTGAGATCTGGGATGATACAGACGGCAAGGTGGATATATTCATAGCAGGTATAGGTACAGGCGGTACTGTAACAGGTGTTGGTCAGTATCTCAAGTCAAAGAATCCCGATGTTAAGATCATAGCAGTTGAACCTGCTTCTTCCCCTGTACTTTCTCAGGGCAAGTCGGGTCCTCACAAGATACAGGGTATAGGCGCAGGCTTTGTTCCCGATGTACTGGATACAAATGTATATGACGAAGTATTCGCAGTTGAGAACAGTGATGCATTTGCAACAGGCAACCGCTTTGCAAAGACCGAGGGCGTCCTTGTAGGTATATCTTCGGGTGCGGCTCTCTATGCTGCTGCTGAGATCTCCAAGCGTCCCGAGAACAAGGGCAAGACCATTGTGGCTCTGCTCCCCGATACAGGTGAGAGATATCTCTCTACTGCACTGTTTGACTAAATCAGGCATCAGACTTATATAATAGAAATAAAAAGGATAGCTGGACTTCCACAGGTACAGCTATCCTTTGTTTTTATGCATAGCAACTGCCTCATTCGGGCAGTGCTGCGAATTTTTCTTCATCGTCGGGGCGTATTATCAGCTCGGGTGTGATGATGAAACAGGGCTGACCTTCATGCAGGAAGGTGCCGCTGATAAATCGCGGATTGACTTCATTGTTCACATCCGGCGGAGGCTGGATATCATCGTTTTCCGTTTCCACGAATCCTGTGATATTATCACAGAGCAGACCCAGACTCTTTTTTGTATCACATATTATTATGCATTCGCGGTCTGTAGTGACGCGGTCAGGATAACCGAATCGTTTTCTCAGGTCTATGACAGTTACGGTCTTGCCCTCATTGACGATAGTACCGTCAACATAATCAGGCAGATCGGGGACTTTGCAGGCATTCTGTGCAGGCACAATCAGACGAACATCTGAAAAGCCCATTGCAAATGTTCTGCCGTCAACAGTAAAGATCAGATATTTATTCTGGCTTTCCTCCAATATTCACACCTCCCGATGGGATCATTGTATTTTTGCTATTACATGGGCTGCTATCTCGTCCAGCGGAAGACTTATATTTGCAGCACCGTTTTCCGCAGCCACCCTGGGCATACCGTATACTACCGCAGTCTTTTCGGATTCTGCTATGTTGTATGCACCGAGCTTTCGCATATCCAGCATACCCTTGGCACCGTCACAGCCCATACCTGTCAGTATGATGCCTATGGCGTTTTCTTTTGCCGCATAGGCTGCCGATGAGAAAAGCACATCCACAGAGGGACAGTGGCCGTTGACCTTTACGCCTTCCTCGCTTGTGATAAAATAGCCCTTTCTGTCGCGGAACAGTCGCAGATGTCTGCCCCCTTCAGCTATCACCACCATGCCGCGTGTGAGGTATGTTCCCGAAACTGCCTCGCTTACATCCAGCGGAAGTGAAGCGTTCAGCTGGGCGGCATAGATCTTGGTATAGCCTACGGGCATATGCAGAACGCATACTATCGGCGGGCTGTTGGAAGGCAGATCTTTAAGCAGCTCGGGTAATGCGTTGGTGCTGCCTGTTGAACCGCCTATAACTATCACTTGATCTTCGTTTGTCTTCTGGGGACTGAGACGCATCCTTACAGCACTGGTACAGCTTTTTATACTCTGGCTGACCCTTTGCAGGAATTTTTCATCTGCACCTGCATCTATCTGATGCTGTACTACATCTATGGCACCTGCAGTAAAAAGCGAAGAACGCGGACCTTTATTTGCGGTAACTGCGATTATCGGTATGGAGTATCTTGGACAAAGATCTGAAATGAAGGCAGCGGCATCGGATGCTTCGCCTCCGTCAATATCCAGTACTATAGCAGAGGGTTTACTCTGAGCTATCATAGCCTTGGCGTTCTTGCGCATACCGGTAGCGATGATAGTGCCTGCAGGCAGAAGTACTGCGAGCCTGGCTGAGAGCAGCTCGCATATCATTATATTATCTGAAATGATGTATATAGTCATACGCTGCTCACCTCCGTTATCTTGCGGTAGATAGCAGGCTTCTGTTTTACATAGGGGATGTCATCGGGTGCTGATTCTGCGTGCCCTATGTAGAGATATCCTCCGTCCTCGGTGGCATCGTAGAAGCGTTTGCATAGCTGTGACTTTGTTTCATCGTCAAAATATATCATAACGTTGCGGCAGAGGATAAGGTCAAACTTTTTTTTGAAGTTGATCTCCTCCATCAGGTTATGATATTTGTATACGACGTTCCTGCGTATACATTCCTTGACCTGATAAAGACTGTGTGATGTCTTGTCAAAGTACTTTGTACGCCATTCTTCGGGAAGGGCTTCAATAGCTTTTTCGGTGTATATCCCCCTTGCAGCCTGTCTTAATGCGTTGAATGAAATGTCGGTCGCGAGTATCTTCAGATCCCAGTTTGAACGTTCGGGACCGAAATACTCGTCAAGGCACATGGCAAGATTGTAAGGCTCGTTGCCATAGGAACAGCCTGCTGACCATATCCTGAGATCGTGATCCTCTATAGTCTTTTCTGCTTCGGGCAGGAATACCTCGCGCAGATGATCGAAATGATCGGATTCACGCATGAAATAGGTGTGGTTGGTAGTAAGCTTGTTTATCAGGTTTGCGACTTCCCTGCCTGAGGTATCATCAAACACGGTGTCAAGATATTCGCTGAAACTGCTGAAACCGCAGTCTGCGATGTGATTGGCAAGGCGCGATTGTACAAGGAACTGCTTTCCTTCGAGGTCAATGCCGTAGCCTGATTTGACGAAATGTACAAGTCTTGCAAAATCATATTCGTTTATACCTGAATCGACGTATACTGACACAGCAGCAGACCTCCTTCCATGTGGAAAACGCGGTGTTCTATACAGTTGATTATACCATATTTTTCTGATATTTTCAAGAGGTTTTGTGTTTTTGGTACAATTGCTATAATCTGTGTGTTGTGATATCGGTGCGCGCGATAGAATGCCGATCTATGGTATGCATGAAAAATCAGTTCTATTTTAAAAGATTTTATATACATCAGACAATGGCGGAGGTGTGATGAGATATCTTGATTGTGCATAGTGATAAAGTGAACGTAAAATTATATAATATCATTGACAAATTATTTAAACGGTGCTATACTATAATCATTAGGAAAGGGGTGAGATGATGAATAAGAGCGTGTATAGTCTGGTGCTGGCGGATGAAGTGGTAGAAGCTATCGACCGTATGGCATATTCGATGAATACCAGCAGATCAAATCTGATAAACCAGATACTGGCAGAACGTGTAAGTCTTATGACTCCCGAGATGCGTATGAGGAAAATTTTCAGCGAGATCGAACAGCTTATGGATCAGCGCTTTATGTTTATCGATCAGCCCTCGGATCATATGGTAGCCATAAAAAGTCCTGTGCGGTACAAGTACCGTCCCACACTGAGGTACAGCCTTGAACTCAGCAGAGATATGCAGGGCAAGGTGGGACGGCTGAAGGTCTCTTTCAGGACAAAGAGCGAACAGCTGACAGCCGCGGCAGATGATTTCTTCAGGGTGTGGAAGCGTGCTGAGGACAAATATCTTGCAAAGGTATTCCCCGAGGGGGTACCTGCACAGGCTGAAAACGGCAGATATACAAGATATCTGTATTCGCCCATAGCCGAGCGCCTTTCAGATGAAGAGATAGCAGGTGCGGTGGCAGGGTATATAAGACTCATGGACGGCTGTATACAGACTTATTTTGACGGGCTTACCGAGGGGCGAGATCGCTCGGCTGAGATAGGCGCGGAATATGGGGCTTATGTGAAGACGGTCACGGCGGTGATTTAGGTTGGTGACAGTATGAACAAAAGAATGAAAATAACAGGTGCAGTCATACTGATACTTCTGACCGCAGCGGTCATAGCTTTCTTTGCACTTACCACAAAGGCAGAGCGAAAATTCGGTGTGAGCATACCAAAGTCATCGTCACTTGAAGTGATAGGCGGATTTACATTCGTGACGCGCAATGACCTTATAATAAATATCCCCGAGGATTACATACGCAAACTCAGCGAAAGCTGTCCCACATACGATGAAGTTGTGGAAAAGCTTGGCGAGCCGGGTATACAGACAGGTTCCGGGATATGCAGAGCCTGCTGGCGCATAGGCGAGAGAAAATATGCGGAATATGTTTTCATGGGCGATGCTCCGTATATGGAGATACGTGAATACTGATAATAATATCTGATATATAAAGGAGGACAAACAATGAATATGCAGAAATTTACCGAGAAATCGGTGCAGGCTGTACAGGACGCGCAGAATATCGCGGCAAGGCAGTCAAATCAGGCGATAGGACAGGAACATCTGATGAGCGCACTGTGCCTTGATGATAACGGTCTGATACCCCAGCTTCTCACACAGATGAGCACGGATATCAACGCTTTCCGCGGCGCACTGGACAGGGCTGTTGATAAGATACCGAAAGTCACCGTGGGCGGACGCGCACAGGGTCAGATATATATTTCCAGCGAGCTTGACCGCGCACTTGCCGAGGCAGAAGCACAGGCAAAGCAGATGGGCGATGAGTTCGTATCCGTTGAGCATATATTCTTAGGTATAATGGAATGTGCAAACAGCGAAGTCGCAGAGGTACTGCGTACCTTCGGCATAAACAAGACAGGTTTCCTTGCGGCGCTGAAACAGGTGAGAGGAAGCGCAAAAGTAACTAGCCAGAACCCTGAGGAGACTTATGATGTACTGAAAAAGTACGGTCAGGAGCTGGTAGGTCTTGCAAGACAGAACAAGCTCGACCCCGTTATCGGCAGAGATTCCGAGATAAGAAACGTTATCCGCATACTCTCCCGTAAGACAAAGAACAACCCTGTGCTGATAGGCGAACCCGGCGTAGGTAAAACTGCCGTTGCCGAGGGTCTTGCACAGCGTATCGTCAGTGGTGATGTGCCCGACAGCCTGAAAGACAGACAGATATTCTCGCTTGATATGGGCTCGCTGATAGCAGGTGCAAAGTTCCGCGGCGAATTTGAAGAGAGATTTAAAGCCGTTGTAAGCGAGATAAAGAAATCCGAGGGCAAGATAATACTGTTCATCGATGAACTGCATACCATCGTGGGCGCAGGAAAGTCCGACGGCGCAATGGACGCAGGAAATCTGCTGAAACCTATGCTGGCAAGGGGCGAACTGCACTGCATCGGTGCCACCACCCTCAACGAGTACAGACAGTACATCGAAAAGGATAAAGCCCTTGAAAGACGTTTCCAGCCCGTTATGGTAGATGAACCCAGCGTTGAGGATACAATATCCATACTCCGTGGCATAAAGGAGAGATATGAGGTATTCCACGGCGTTAAGATACAGGATCAGGCGCTGATAACCGCCGCTGTGCTTTCGGACAGATACCTGACGGACAGATTCCTGCCCGATAAGGCTATCGACCTTGTGGACGAAGCCTGCGCACTTATCCGTACAGAGATGGACTCCATGCCCACCGAACTGGATGACCTGAGAAGAAAGATACTCCAGCACGAGATCGAGGAAACTGTGCTTAAAAAGGAAAGCGACAAGCTTGCCGAGGAACATCTGGCAGAAGTTCAGAAAGAACTTGCCGATATGAGAGCGCAGTACGATGAAATGCGTGCTAAGTGGGAAAACGAAAAGAACGCTATCTCCAAGGTGCAGAAGATACGCGAGGAGATAGATGCTGTAAACGGCGAGATAAAGCAGGCAGAGCGCGACTATGACCTCTCGAAGCTGGCAGAGCTGAAATACGGCAAGCTGGAAAATCTGCAAAAGGAACTGGCAGAGGAAGAAAAGAAAGCCGAGCAGTCCTCAAAGAGCAATACCCTGCTTAGAGATAAAGTAACCGATGACGAGATAGCGCGTATTATATGCCGCTGGACAGGCATACCCGTTGCAAAGCTTATGGAGGGCGAGCGCGACAAGCTGTTAAGGCTTGAAAGCATACTCCATGAAAGAGTTATCGGACAGAACGAAGCTGTTGAAAAAGTCAGCGAAGCTATACTCCGTTCAAGGGCAGGTATCGCAAACCCCAACACACCTATCGGTTCGTTCCTGTTCTTAGGTCCTACGGGTGTGGGCAAGACCGAGCTTGCAAAGACCCTTGCACAGGCACTCTTCGATGACGAGAACAATATGGTTCGTATTGATATGTCGGAATACATGGAGAAATTCAGCGTAACAAGGCTGATAGGAGCGCCTCCCGGATACGTGGGATATGAAGAAGGCGGTCAGCTGACTGAGGCTGTACGCAGAAAGCCTTACTCCGTTGTACTGCTGGACGAAGTCGAGAAAGCTCACCCCGATGTGTTCAATATACTCCTGCAGGTGCTCGATGACGGCAGAGTTACCGATTCACAGGGCAGAACGGTAGATTTCAAGAACACCGTTATCATACTGACCTCGAACCTGGGCTCACATTTCATACTTGAGGGCATCGACGAGGAAACAGGAGATATCAGCGAGGAAGCAAGGGACAATGTCAATGACCTGCTGAAAACTCATTTCCGTCCCGAATTCCTGAACCGTCTTGACGAGATAGTAATGTACAAACCTCTGCTGAAGAGCGAGATATACAGCATCTGCGGACTGATGCTGAAGAGCCTTGAAAAACGTCTTGCTGAAAAGCGCCTGAAAATGGAGCTTACCGAATCTGCAAAAGCGGCGATAGTCGATCAGGGCTACAATATGGCATTCGGCGCAAGACCCCTGAGAAGATTTATCCAGAGCCATGTGGAAACTCTGCTGGCAAAGGCAATAATCAGGGACGACCCTGCTGCTGACAGCCTGATGAAAGTAGATTATGACGGCAATGATTTCTCCGTTGAAACGATAGCCCCCGAGATAAAAGAATAAGTTATTTATACTGAGGACAGCCGCAAAAGACTGTCCTCATTTTTTGCGCGATATGTTACTGCCTATTGACATTCGGTGCGATACTGTGCTATACTGGTTTTTGTCATGAATATGTTTTTTAGGAGCGTGTTATAGATGAAAATTAAACTTTTTGCCGCCTGTGCCGCAGTGACTATTGCGATATCGGGCTGCGGTAACGTCATCGGGAAGAACAATTCTGTAGTTCCTCCTGCACCAAAGAAAACAGAAGCAGTTACCACCCCTGAGGAGGATTCGGCTGATACATCTGAGGTGCCTGTGGATTCTTCGTCACCCGAAACGACCACCACAAAAGCCGATAAAAAAGCCACAACGACAAAAGCCCCGAAAACTACCGCTTCTGCTGTTACCACCACGGCAGCCCCGGAGGTCGGCAGCTATGAGTATTTTAACGGCTGTATACTCGCCAATTCGGGAACTCCGCAGGTGCGTGCCATGGAGGAGTATTACTACAGCAGTGAAAACGGAAGATATCTGGCGGACTGCGTTGATGTTTTCGCTGACAGCGCAGGAAATGATATAAGCACCTACCTGATGATGATACCCACCTCACAGGAATTCTATACCCCCGATGACCTCCGCAGCAGCTATCCCGATCAGAAGACCTGTGCGGATGATGTGTATTCCATGATGACCTCGGGCAAGGGTGTGGCTGTTAATTCCATACTGGAGGAGCATAAATCGGAATACCTGTATTCCCGTACAGACTACCACTGGCAGCCGCTGGCGGCGTACTATGCCTCAAAGGTGTTCGCTGAAAAGGCAGGGGTGGATTTTGCAGATCTCAGCAGCTATGAAAAGGTTGAGCGTGAGGGCTATCTCGGTGCATTCTATACGGTGAACGGTATATATCCGCTGGAGGAGTACCCCGATACATTCACATACTACAAGCCTGCAAACCTTGATGCGCTGACGGTGCTTTTCCACGATACATATTTCGGTGAGGGTGTGCCGAGTTCGCTGTTTTTTGAGAATAACGACATCTCCGCAAGCTATACCGTATTTGTTGGTACTGATGATACTATACTCGAAGTCGATACCGATACCGACAATGACAGAGTGCTGGTCATATTCAAGGACAGCTACGGCAACGCACTGGTGCCATTCCTGACCTCGTCATTCTCAAAGATATACCTTTGTGATAACAGGTTCTTCAATATCAACTCTGTTGATTTTGTAAAAGAAGTCGGTGCAACGGATGTGCTTTTTGCCCTGGGCGCGGCATCGTCAGGCAGCTACGATAAGATATCTCTTATCGAATCAAATATGGCACAGTCGTAAGGCTGGTACTTATACAGAAGATTTATGCTATCTATTGGGGAAAACCCTTTGGTTTCCGAAAACTTCTATTTCTTCTGGGCAGGGGGTAGCTATGTTTGCAAACATGGCTATCCCCTGCCTTTTTCTGTCTTTAAAAAAATCTACCCCTGCCCAAAAGAGTTAAAAGTCTACAAAGGCAAAGCCTTTGCAGACGGGTTCGGGGGATAACTTTTCTTCAGAAAAGTTTCCCCCGATAAATAATATAAACTTCAGTATGGGTACCCGCCTGACGGTGGTGTACAAAAAGCGGATAGCACAATGTACTATCCGCTTATGTGATCGATTATTTATCGTTTATCAGATCATTGAATCTTCCCAGCAAGCAGGTGCTTCGATACCGAATATCTTCAGTACAGTAGGTGCTACGTTAGCAAGACCGTACTTCTCGCTGTCAGCATCCTTGATTTCGTACTTGTCCTTGCTTACGATGTAGAAAGGAACTCTGTTCAGGGAGTGAGCAGTTCTTACATTGATCTCACCCTTCTTGTTCTTCTCCAGCATCTCGTCAGCGTTGCCGTGGTCAGCTGTGATGAGTACAGTATAACCGTATTCCTCAGCAACCTTCAGCAGTCTTGTCAGACCGAGGTCAACAGACTCAACACCGATGATAGTAGCGTCCATAGAACCTGTGTGGCCAACCATGTCACCGTTGGGGAAGTTGCATCTGATAAAGTCATACTTGCCGCTCTTGACAGCCTCGATCAGGTCGTCGGTGATCTCAGCGGACTTCATCCAGGGTCTCTGGTCGAAGGAAACCTTATCGGAGGGGATCTCCTTCCAGTCCTCGGAAGCGAACTTTTCGCTTCTGTTGCCGTTCCAGAAATATGTAACGTGACCGTACTTCTGTGTCTCGGATACAGCGTAGGACTTCAGACCTGCCTTCTCCAGAACCTCGCTCATAGTATCCTTGATCTCGGGAGGATTTACAAGGTACTTGTTGGGGATGTGGAGGTCGCCGTCATATTCCAGCATACCTGCGTAGATAACGTCGGGCTTAGCGCCTCTGTCGAAGTATGTGAACTCATCGCCGCCGTCGAATGCCATAGAAAGCTCGATAGCTCTGTCGCCGCGGAAGTTGAAGAGTACAACGCTGTCGCCGTCAACTATCTTGCCGACAGGAGCGCCGTTCTCAGCGATTACGAATGCAGGAAGATCCTGGTCGATAGCGCCTGTCTCGTTTCTGAGAGTCTCAACAGCTTCAAGAGCGTTTGCAAACTGTCTGCCCTCGCCCTTTACATGAGTTTCCCAGCCGAGCTTTACCATATCCCAGTCAGCCTGATATCTGTCCATGGTGACCTTCATTCTTCCGCCGCCGGAAGCGATCTTAGCATCGAATGTAGCGTCATTCAGTTCAGCCATGCACTTCTCCAGATCCTCGATATAAAGGGGAGCGCTTGTTGCGGGAACATCTCTGCCGTCCAGGAGTACGTGTACTCTTACCTTAGCGGCGCCCTGCTCCTTAGCCTTAGCGATCATCTTCTTCAGGTGAGAGATGTTGGAATGAACGTTACCGTCGGAAAGCAGACCGATGAAGTGCAGTGTGCTGCTCTTGGTCTTAACGTTGTTTACCAGTTCGTTCCAAGTTTCGGAAGCGAACATCTTGCCGCTCTCGATGGACTCGTTAACGAGCTTAGCACCCTGAGAATAGATCTGACCGCAGCCAAGTGCGTTATGACCTACCTCGGAGTTGCCCATATCGTCATCGGTAGGCAGACCAACTGCACTGCCGTGAGCTTTCAGTGTGGTATAGGGACATTCTTTTTTCAGTCTGTCCAGTGTAGGTGTGTTAGCCTCGGTAACAGCGTCACCGAGATGTGTAACGGAAATACCGATACCGTCCATTACAACGAGGATTACTTTTTTGTTAGACATATTTTAAGTCCTTTCTTGTATATATTACCGAATCGTCTGCCAAGCGCCCCCGCCGCAGCGGGGGACCCGACAGCCCTTCGGCCTTAAAATTCAGCCGAAACTGTTACTTTGCTTTGCCCTGATTTGCCACACTGTTCATTTTTGCAGCAAGCTCATCGGGGTCGCACAGATACTCCTTGCCGATCACGTTGAATTCGTCATCAAATTCATATACCAGCGGTGTTGCCGTAGGTATATTCACATTGATTATCTCCTCATCGCTGAGACCGTCAAAGTACTTTACCAAAGCTCTCAGGCTGTTGCCGTGAGCCGCTATCACCACACGTCTGCCCGATTTTATCTGAGGTTTTATCTCCTCTTCAAAGTAGGGAACAGCTCTGGCGATGGTATCCTTGAGACTTTCCTGCAAAGGTAACTCTGCGGGATCTTCCTCGTGGTACTTCGGGTCCTTCTTCGGATTCCTTTCGTCATCCTCGGTTAGTGCCATCGGAGGGATATCAAAGGATCTTCTCCAGATCTTCACCTGCTCCTCGCCGTATTTAGCGGCAGTTTCGCTTTTGTTCAGACCCTGGAGAGCGCCGTAGTGCCTTTCGTTGAGCCTCCAGCTCTTAACTACGGGCAGCCACTCTCTGTCCATCTCGGCCAGTACATTGTTGAGGGTATGTATAGCCCTTTTGAGGTATGAGGTATAGCAGATATCAAAGTCATAGCCTGCCTCTTTCAAGACCTTGCCTGCCTTCTTTGCTTCCTCAACACCTGCCTCGCTCAGCTCAACATCAGTCCAGCCCGTGAACTTGTTCTCCTTGTTCCACTCGCTTTCGCCGTGGCGGATGAGTACCAGTTTCATGCTCATATTAAATTGTCCTTTCGTTTATCTCACTGTCCGCGCATGAAGGACAGCGGGATACTTATTTATAATAAATGCTTTGCGCATATATTACCGAAAACAAATAAGAATTAAATATACACCGTAGGGTGTGAAGTTCAGATGCTGTCAATCCAGATCTGAAAATCTCTGTCTGCAAACGGCATAAGCCATAAGCATGAAGATAAATGCTGCAAGGTTTGCCCAGCCGCAATACTCCATCACGCGGAAATGCGCTGTTGTGAATGCTTTGTAATCAGCGCCAAGGCTTGCGTGAGCCTTTATGACGTTTGAGTATAATAACCTGTATACTACCGTAGATGCAGGGAGCATCAGGAACGACAGTATGCCGATTATCAGCGGATCCATATCCTTGTCCATCATCAGTTTCAGCAGGAACCATAAGATGAAGTAAAGTATGATACCGCCGAACAGTACTCCTGTCAGTGTTTTGTCAGGATCTATGGCAGGGATCTCACTTATATCGAGATCGAACAGCTTTATCAGCGTGTTGTCATATACCGCAGGACGGAAGATCAACAGCACTGTTATCAAAAACATATAGATCACTTCGGATACTACCGAGAGTGTCATAAGTCTGCGAAGAAGTCTGCTTCTTTTCATAATGAATACACCTCATAATTTACGTATAAGATCTATCCCCAAAAAACTCTATGAAAAAGGGGCGGGCTGACCCGCCCCCCGATGTGAAGCAAAAACAATTATTAGCCGTTTACAGCTGCCTGTACGATAGTGTTGAAGTCAGCAGCCTTCAGTGAAGCGCCGCCGATAAGACCGCCGTCAACGTTCTCCTTGCTGAGCAGCTCAGCAGCGTTGCCTGCGTTCATGGATCCGCCGTACTGGATAGTAACTGCCTGAGCGGTAGCTTCGTCATACAGCTTAGCAAGTGTAGCTCTGATGAATGCGCAAACTTCCTCAGCCTGGTCAGCAGTAGCAGTCTTGCCTGTGCCGATAGCCCATACAGGCTCATAAGCGATAACAGTCTTCTTAACGTCCTC
>OCTX012222661.1_pt1 | contig 14041 bp, 13 predicted proteins | sample 1539691 | NCBI WGS metagenome assembly OCTX01 (sample SAMN02144231, study PRJEB22623) | gut metagenome | biome: sheep rumen | host: Ovis aries | place: New Zealand | reverse complement strand
ATAGTTGAAGATTATACTACTAATCAGATATCAGGAACGAGTGTCGCTTCACAGATTATGGACAGATACTATGAAATAAGTGAAAAAACAAAGTAACTTGATTTTAATATAGATAATTGTTATCATACTGAATACAGTTGTTGGCATGAGGTAGTTGCCGACATGAGAGTTACTATTCACCTGCTGTGAATAGAATATACACCCCAATTAGATAGGAGGGATTGCAGTGATCGAAGCAACCAGTTGTGGCGGTGTGGTTATTTTCAGAGGGAAGATTCTTCTTTTGTATAAGAATTATAAAAACAGATATGAAGGCTGGGTTCTGCCTAAAGGTACGGTAGAAGATGGAGAACAGCATACAGAGACAGCGTTAAGAGAGGTAAAGGAAGAATCTGGCGTTGATGCCACTATTATAAAATATATAGGTAAAACAAGTTATACATTCAGTACATATACTGATGTGGTTAGTAAAAATGTTCATTGGTATCTGATGATGTCAGACAGCTTTTACAGTAAGCCTCAAAGAGAAGAATTCTTCTGTGATTCAGGGTATTACAAATATCATGAGGCATATCATCTTCTTAAATTTCCTAATGAGAAACAGATGCTTGAACAGGCTTATAGTGAATATCTTGAGTTAAAAAGAAAGAAACTCTGGGATAGAAAGAGATATTAGAAAATGGATAGATTTAATATGAATGACGATGAATTAGCTGAAATTCTGAACAGATATGGAGTTTCTGCTGACGGAAATGACATAAGTCCGGCTACATCTGAACCGCCCATATATAATCCTGATGCTCCTATATATAAGACCAAAGCTTCTGATGAAGAAGAAACAGATGGTTCTGAGTCTGCTTCTGGTGAGCGGTTGGACGAAGAAATCGAGAAGTGGGACCGGGAGATAGAAAAAAAGCAAATCAGTACTAAGGAATATATAGAGAAGAAAAGAAAAAAGCAGAATAAAAAAAGAATATCTAATATGATTACAAATATTCTGCTTGCTATCTTCGTGGTTTGTTTCCTGGGCTCGGCGACCTATCTTGGTGTATATTACATAAGGATAAGTAAGGCGGAAAGTAAGTTTGAAGATCTGAAAGGCATGATAGATACAGATTCACATAGCGTTGCTCCTGAAGGAGTAGGTGAAGCTCCTAAGGAAGAAACAAAGGATGATTATCTCAAATTTGTAGATGTAGATGGCGTTTCAGTGCAGTCTAAATTTGCTAATTTATATATGAAAAATCATGATTTTATAGGATGGCTTACTATTCCGGATACAAAGATCGATTATCCGGTTATGTTTACGCCGGATGATGAAGAATATTATCTTAAAAGAGATTTTGATAAGCAGGAAAGTGCATCAGGAACTTTGTTCTTAGGAAAAGGCTCCGATTGCCTGAAACCTTCAGATAATGTACTGATATATGGACATAACATGAAGGCAGGCACCATGCTTAGTGATATTATCTCATATGAGACAGAAGAGTTTTATAATAAACATAAGTACATAACCTTTGATACGATAGAAGGTAATGGAAAGTATGAAGTTATAGCAGCTTTCAGAACTGCTGTAAGTGAAGATGAGAATTCATTTAAATACTACAGCTTCTATAATGCATCTTCTAAAGAAGAGTTTGATGAATACGTAGAAAGGGCAAAGAAAGAAACCCCTATTGATATACCGGAAACAGCAGTTTATGGGGATAAACTTCTTACACTTTCGACCTGTTCATATCATACATATGAAGGAAGATTTGTAGTTGTTGCAAAAAAAGTTGATTAAGTACTTGCATTAAGTTTTGAAATATGATAGTATACCAAATGTTGCGGACAAAAATATATATGTTCCGAATATGGTCAGTAAGGAGGTAGTTAAGATGGCAAAGTGTTTTTATTGTGACAAGTCAGTACATTTTGGAAATAATGTGAGCCATTCACATAGAAGATCCAATAGGATTATGAAGGCAAATATCAAGAGAGTTAAGGCTAAAGTAGAAGGTTCACCTAAGACTATCTATGTATGTACAAAATGTCTTAGATCAGGTAAGGTTGAGAGAGCATAGTTCCTGATCTTGGTTATTATTATTCAAAAGAGCCCAAGAGCTTATATAAGTTCTCGGGCTCTTTTTGACGTTGCTATGAAATAGGGAGATATGGTACAATAGGTATCGATTTGCAAAGCAAATCGATGATATAATAATTGTTTAGTTATTAAAGTAGTATCAAGGTGAAAAGGAGGTTTATATGGCTGATTATTTAGAGAGTGATATGGGCAGAATTAATATAGATCGTGAAGTAATATCTCAGTTTGCTGGTCACGCAGCTCTTGACTGCTTTGGTATAGTGGGAATGGCTACTATAAGTATGAAAGACGGACTTGCAAAACTTCTGAAGGGCAATAATGTCAGCAGAGGAGTAAGCGTTAATACTGATGAAGATGGTGGACTTATTATAGATTTTCATATCATAGTTGCATATGGTGTAAATATAAAAGCTGTAGTAGATAATCTTGTCAGTACAGTTAAGTATCAGATACAGGATTATACTACTATGAAAGTAAGTGCAATAAATGTTTTTGTTGAGGGCGTAAGAGTAATAGATTAATAATTACTCCTGCTATGGAAGGGAAACTATGTCGAATGTGATAGAAGCAAAGGTTATGCAGGAAATGTTTATTTCTGCAGCAAATAACCTGAACAATAATAAAGAATATATAAATGAACTGAATGTATTTCCTGTACCTGATGGAGATACAGGAACAAATATGACACTCACTATAATGGCGGCTGCATCTGAAGTAGAAGCTATTACTGAACCAACTGTTGATCTTCTGGCGAAGGCTGTATCAGGTGGTTCGCTCAGAGGAGCAAGAGGAAATTCCGGTGTAATACTCTCGCAGCTTTTTCGTGGATTCTGTAGAGAAGTCAAAGGCAGAGATGTACTTACTATAGACGACCTTGCTGCCGGTTTTTCGCATGCTGTGGAAACAGCATATAAGGCTGTTATGAAACCGAAGGAAGGAACTATCCTGACTGTTGCCAGAGAAATGGCTGAGAAGGCAGGAGAGATTATGGATTCGGAGGATGATATTACTTTATTCCTGGAACAGGTAGTAGAGTATGGTAAAGAGGTCCTTGCGAAGACTCCTGAGATGCTTGCAGTACTTAAAGAAGCAGGTGTAGTGGATTCTGGAGGACAGGGTCTCATAACTGCTATGGAGGGTATGCTGTTAGCCCTTAAGGGTGAACCGGTGAAGCTTCTGGAAGGAAATGCTGAAGTAGAACTGCCAAGAGGCGCAGGAATACTCTCTGATAAACCAAAGTCAATTAGATATTCAGGAGGAAGCGGTAAAGAGGATATATCTACAGCGGATATAAAGTTTGGTTACTGCACAGAATTTATCGTGCTTCTGGATAGAGAACTAACTGATAAAGAGGTTGATGACATTAAGAGCTACCTTCTTTCAATTGGTGATTCTATAGTTTGTGTAGCAGATGAAGAGCTTGTTAAGATACATGTTCATACAAATCATCCGGGAAGGGCATTTGAAAAAGGACTTGAATATGGTCAGCTTACAAGATGTAAGGTTGACAATATGCGTGAAGAGCATTCTGAGAGAGTTCTTATAGAGAATGAGAAGAAAAAACTGGAGGAACAGGAGATAGCTTTCAATCAGATGAAGGCTGAGAGAAAGACTGTTAAAGAGAAGTATGGTGTGATAGCCGTTGCTTCAGGTGATGGTCTCGCAGATATATTTAAAGAAATAGGCGCAGATTATATCATACAGGGTGGACAGACTATGAATCCAAGTACTGATGATATTATCAGGGCTGTAAACAGTGTAAATGCTGAAAATATATTCCTGCTTCCGAACAATAAAAATATTATACTTTCATGTAATCAGGCTTCGGAGCTTATAACTGATAAAAAGATATATGTTGTTCCGACCAAGACTATACCTCAGGGAATAAGCGCTCTCATAGCATTTAATAAAGAGATAGAACCTCAGGATAATTTCGGTACCATGAATGAATGTATAGAGGATGTCAGATCAGGAGAGGTAACATTTGCTGTTAGAGATACTTCTGTAAATGGTAAGTCTATACATAAGAATAATATAATGGGTATTTCAGATAATGGTATCGATGCTGTTGGAACAGAGGTGAACGAAGTTACTGTAAGCCTTGTGGAGTCACTTGCTGATGAAGATTCTGAACTTATAAGTATTTATTATGGTGAAGATGTGACAGAAGAAGAAGCAGGTGCACTGGTTGATACAATATCCGAAAAATATCCTGATTATGAAATTGATCTCAAATACGGTGGTCAACCTATATACTATTATATATTATCTGTAGAGTGATTATTCAGGTGCTGTAAATGAAGCTGGAAGATAGCATTATAAATATCAAAGGGATAGGAGAGAAAACGGCAAAGTCTTTTAACAGTCTTGGAATAGAGACTGTGAAAGACCTTATCCTTTATTATCCCAGATCATATAAGACATATACCGAACCTGTCTCTGTCAGCGATACTGCTGAGGGAGACAGGGTTGCTGTTTTATGCAGGATTGTTACCTATGTGGAAGTAAAAAAGGGCAGAAGATATACCATTACAAGCCTGTCTGCGGCAGATTCTACAGGCTCTGTCAGGATGGTCTGGTTCAATATGCCATTTCTTCGAAATATGTTTTCAAAAGGACAGGTATATGTTTTCTATGGCACGATAAAATATAAAGGTAATATGAGGGTTATGGAAATGCCTGAATATTTTACCCAGATGAACTATGAACGTGCCATGTCGACTATGCAGCCTATATATCCGCTAAAGGCGAAGATAACGAATAATTCGATTACAAGAGCTGTCAGGGCTGTATCATCGGTTATCAGTGCAATCCCGGAATATCTTCCTGAAGAAGTGGTCAGGGATAGGAATCTTATGAGCAGAAGTGATGCCATAAGTGAGATACATTTCCCTGAAAATGAAGAGAAGCTTAGACGGGCAATAAGCCGAATCGCTTTTGATGAGTTTCTTGAATTTCTGATAAAGATAAGAGTTCTTAGGGAAAGTTCAGTTAGTGATACAAGCAGCCATGTGATAACAAATGAGGCGCTTGTCAAGAAAGATGCATTTATCAGTGGGCTTCCCTTTAAGCTGACAGCGGGACAGCAAAATGCGCTTGACGATATAATAAAAGATATGTCATCGGGTTATGTGATGAACAGACTGATTCAGGGAGATGTTGGATCAGGTAAAACTATTGTTGCAGCAATCAGCCTGCTGGTTAATAGCATTTCAGGATATCAGGGGGCTCTTATGGTTCCTACTGAAGTTCTGGCAGTCCAGCATTTTGATGATCTGAGTAAACTGTTCAAACCATATAAGCTTACAGTAAGGCTTCTTACAGGCTCTATGACTATAAAAGAGAAAAGAGCAGTATATGAAGAGATAAAAACTGGTAAGTGTGATATAGTGATTGGGACTCATGCCATTATACAGGATAGTATCAGCTTTAAGAATCTCGGACTTGTTATCACAGATGAACAGCATAGATTTGGTGTTAAGCAGAGAGAAAAACTTGAAGAAAAAGGAGACAGCCCGCATGTACTTGTTATGAGTGCAACTCCCATACCAAGAACTCTTGCCATTATACTTTATGCTGATATGGATATTTCTGTTATAAAGGAGCTTCCGTCAGGAAGAAAACGTATAAAGAACTGTGTAGTTGGTACAGACTACAGACCTTCGGCGTACAAATTCATAAAGGGACAGATTGATGAAGGTCATCAGGCGTATGTTATCTGCCCGATGGTTGAGGATAATGATACTTCCGATCTGGAAAATGTAATGGATTATGCAGATGAATTAAGGGAAGTACTCGGAGAAAATGTAAGAATAGCTTTCCTGCATGGTAAGATGAAGGAAAGTGAAAAGAATGATATACTTCGTGAATTTATTTCGCGTAATCTGGATGTTCTTGTTTCTACGACAGTCATAGAAGTTGGAATTAATAACCCCAATGCAACTGTAATGATGATTGAGAATGCAGAAAGATTCGGACTTGCAGAGCTTCATCAGCTGAGAGGACGCGTAGGACGGGGAAGCGCTCAGAGTTATGCGATTTTCATAAATGTTAAAAAGAGTAAAGAATCTGTTGAGAGACTTAAGGTTCTGGAGAACTCCAACGATGGTTTCTTTATTGCCTCAGAAGATTTAAGACTCCGTGGACCGGGAGATTTCTTTGGCATAAGACAAAGCGGAGAGATGAATTTTAAGCTTGCTGATATTTATAATCATGCGGATATGCTGAGATTGGCTCAGGATATATCTATCGAATATGGAAAGGAGCTGCTGGGAAAGATTAATCTGTAATACATTTCCCGTATAACATAATGAAAGAGAATAAGTGGTTAAAGATTATAATTATAATACTTCTTGTTATAATAATCGGACTTTTGATATATCTGATAGTCGATAAGAAGAAATCTTCTGAAGATATATACAGTGTTAATCAGGAAGACCTTGATGCATCCCCGGAAAGTCTGAATGAAGTTTCAACTGACGCGACAGACACGGATGGAGATTCCGTGACGGTTGTATCAGTTGAAAAGAAGGATACATCTAAAGAAGACTATAGAAAATATGCCTGTTATGCAGAGATAAGAACCGGCAGTTCTTGGCAGGATAAGGATAAGTATATATATCAATTTGAGGTTGATGTAAGAAATCAGTCGAAGGAAGATATAAAAGACTGGGAAGTAAGATTAGAGGATTTTGCTGGAACTGAGATGAAAGATGGATGGAATGCCGAGTATAATCTAAAAGAGAAAACTCTTTATTGTACTCCGATGGATTATAATAATACCATTCCGGCGGGGCAGACAGTGAATTTTGGTTTTCAGGCAGCTTTTCAGAGTGATGATATGGGAAAGGCTGAAAAGAAAGCTGTACTTTATATAGACGGCAAAAAGTACGAGAAGGAAAAAGAAGAAGTAACAACACAGTCGAAAGAGGAAAAAGAAGAGTCAAAAAAAGAAAAGAAAGCTCTGGAAAAAGGAACGCCTCTTGAGAATCATGGAGCTCTTCAGGTTAAGGGAACTGATATAGTTGATAAAAATGGTGACAAGTATCAGTTAAAAGGAATCAGTACTCATGGACTTGCCTGGTTCCCTGAATATGTAAATAAAGATTCCTTTAAAACGCTCAGGGATGACTGGGGAGCTAATCTTATAAGACTTGCAATGTATACTGCAGAGTCGGGCGGATATTGTCAGGATGGAGACAAAGATAAGCTTAAGTCTCTTGTGGAAAATGGTGTAGACTATGCCAGTGAGCTTGGTATGTATGTGATTATAGACTGGCATATACTAAGTGATAATAATCCGAAGATAAATCAGGATGAAGCAGTTAGTTTCTTTGATGAGATGTCAGCTAAATACAGTGATTATGATAATGTTCTGTATGAGATATGTAATGAACCTAATGGCGGAACTACGTGGTCTGAGATAAAAGAATATGCTGAGGAGGTAATTCCTGTTATAAGAGCAAATGATAAGGATGCCATTATAATCGTAGGAACTCCTACATGGTCACAGGACGTGGATATTGCTGCTGAAGATCCTATTAAGGATAGTGAGAATATAATGTATACGGTACATTTTTATGCGGCTACGCATAAGGATAATATACGTAATAAGGTTAAAACTGCACGGGATAAAGGTCTTGCCGTCTTTATTTCGGAGTTCAGTATATGTGATGCTTCAGGTAATGGCGGCGTAGACTATGATTCTGCGGATGAATGGATGAAGCTTATAAATGATTATAATCTGTCCTATGCAGGATGGAATCTTTCTAATAAATCTGAAACATCAGCGCTCATATCTCCTGGTTGTGATAAAACATCTGACTGGAGTGATTCTGATCTGTCAGAAACAGGTAAATGGTTAAAAGATACTATTGGAAGATAATAGTTGAAATAAACAAATAATCTATGTTATAGTAAAGGTTGGTAATAATATGCGAGTAATAGCTGGTTCAAGAAGAAGTCTTCCGCTTAAGACATTAGAGGGAGATGCAACAAGACCTACTGCAGACAAATACAAAGAAACTCTTTTTAACTGTATCCAGATGGATGTTCCCGGATCGGTTTTTATGGATCTTTTTTCAGGCAGTGGTTCTATAGCTATAGAAGCCCTTTCAAGAGGAGCTAAGAGAGCTATACTTGTTGAGAACAGTAAGGATGCCCTTGGAATTATAAAGGACAATATTCATTTTACGAAGTTTGAAGATGAGTCAGAGATTGTCAGATCAGATGTAATAAGCTATCTGCGACGACTCGACAGAATAGATGCGGATATTATTTTCATAGATCCTCCTTATGGTAAGGGACTTGAGAAAGAAGCTGTGCTTGTTCTTGATTCAAAGAAGTTCAAAAATGAAGATGCAATTATTATCATAGAAGCTAGGCTAGACGAAGACATGAGCTTTATAGATGATACTGGTTTTGTTATTTATAAAACAAAGAATTATAAGACTAACAAACATGTATTTCTATCCATAAGAAGCTGATCTTAAGATAGCTGGATAGGAGATGACATGAGTGCAGTTGTATATCCCGGAAGCTTTGATCCGGTTACGCTGGGACATATGGACATAATAAGCCGTTCCTCAAGGGTTTTTGATAAAGTTGTGGTATGCGTTCTTAATAATGCTGCAAAAAAAACTCCGTTGTTTTCTCGTAATGAACGTGTTAATATGTTAAAGGATGTTACCAGGGATTTTGACAATGTAATTGTAGAAGAATACAGTGGTCTTCTGGTGGATTTTGCAAAAGAAAATGGAATTAGTATTATCGTCAGAGGATTAAGGGAGTTAACTGATTTTGATAGTGAGCTTCAGATGGCTCAGGGAAATCATATGGTATCTCCTGATATAGAAACCATATTTATGGCTACAGATCCCAAATTCTCTTTTATCAGTTCAAGTATGGTGAGAGAGTTTGCAAGCTATGGAAGATCTGTGAAGGGATTTGTTCCTGATAAGATAATTCCATATATAGAGTCGAAGGTAAAGATTAATCAGTAGGAGGATTTTTAAAATGGGTAAAAAGGGCGTTGAAGAAATGATCGATGAAATAGAGGTATTTATAGAGAATTGTAAGTATCAACCTCTGTCATCTAATAAGATCATCGTTCCTAAGGATGAACTGGATCGTATGCTTAATGAGCTTAAGCTTAAGCTTCCAAGCGAGATAGAAAGATGCAAGAAGATAATGCGTAATAAGGAGGCTATACTTGCTTCAGCAAGAACTCGTTCTGATGCCATTATATCCGAATCTGTTAATGAGGCTAATAGACTTGTTGATTCTCATCATATAACAGAGCTTGCAAATGCAAGAGCTAATGAGATAATCGAATCAGCAAGAGATGAGGCTTCCCAGATAGTTGGCGATGCAAATGCAGAAGCTACTGAAGTTCGTATGGGAGCTATGCTTTATACTAAAGAAAAGATTAAGGATATTCGTGATTTCCTCAGATCAACTATCGAGGCAGAAAATGAGAACTATAAGAATCTTATGGACAGCCTTGAAAATGGTGCATATACCATGGATACAAATCTTAATGAAGTAGAAGCGAGTCTTGCGCTTATAAATAGTGATCCATCAAGCGTAGTTAACAGTAAAGTGGATAATTATGATATAGATGATGATTATGATGAAGATGTTCCTGCAGCAGCTCCTGCAGCTTCAGATGATTACGATGATGACGATGACGATTACGATGATGACGATGACTATGATGACGACGATGATGACTTCCTCGATGATTAATCTGTAGATTATACATTAAGAATAAAAAAGAACCTTTTGGAACAGCTCCGAAAGGTTCTTTTTTAAACTATAGTTCTTACCTGATTTGTTTTTTCACTTCTTAATCGTATATTTGTATTATCATATATTATCTGATTATACAAATCGGTTGAGAGTCTGTCGATTTCCCACATTCTCTTTCCCAGAGGTGTATCAGGCTTATATTCAGATTTTTTATTTATGATTTTCAGTTCACTTACAGTTGATAACTCCTTTAGAAAAGCGGAGCATTTCTTGTTTAATCCGAGTAGGTTTACATAATCACTAAAACCGCTGGAATATGCAAGGTCACGATCACAACTTCTGATGCCGAGAAGCATGTGTAGAAGAACTCTGCTTACACGTGTCATTGTCAGATTCTTGGTTTTCAGGTAGTCAGAAATCTCAACGTATTTGGCAGGGAGCGGCATCTTACGAAGTCTGTTCAGAAGCTCAGGTGTCATATCCAGGGTCTGGTCGAGAGCTGATATTTCAGGATCAAGATTCCTGTCATAGATTAGTCTCGATGCTATATATGGTGTCAGCCATTCCGGATCAGGAAGAGGCTTTCTCAGATATTCAGCGTATGCACTAAAGCTTCCTTTAGGCATATATCCTTTTATATCCTGTGAATTATTTATTGCTTTCCTTATAGCTGATGCGCTGGAATAGTAACCGGTAAGAGCACTGTTCATATACCCTTTATCAGTTCTCTTTATCATAACGGGTTTTATCTTTGACTTATTCTTTTTGAGTGCAGTTATATAAGAAATGGCAAGTATATTGTTAGGCTTAGAGATAATGCCTTCTATATCTTTACCAAGTATTTTTACTATAGATTTCTCACTGGCTGCCGGGAAACTGAAGCCCTTTGTCAGATAATTATTCAGCAGGATAGAATACTCTGGCGGTTCAAAGGCGAGGATATCGGATACTTTATCGAATATATCCATTCTGTCGTCTTCTGCACCAAAAAGCAGACCGTCTATACAGTTCATTTTATCAAGTATACTTACAGCACCAACAGCAAAATCACGCGCGCTTCCCGTAGCATAGATTACAGGCAACTCAAAAACCATTCCGATTCCGCAGGAAAGAGCAGCTTCAGAACGTGTATATTTATCAGCTATGGCAGGAGTTCCGCGCTGAACGAAATTACCACTCATAAGCGCAATGATATTATCTGCGCCAAGAACGGCACTGGCATAGTCAGCGAGGTACTGATGACCATTGTGAAATGGATTGAATTCTGCAATTATAGCTATGTTTGACATGATTTATATATCCTTTCCCATAACACTTTTATAATAGCATTTTTTTAACTATTATGCTATACTCATTTTGCGCGTCAGAACCCAAAATGTTACTATGATTTTGGTATATTGCGAAGTTTGGTCTGTTAGGGTAAAGACCATATGAATTTATTGAAAGGAGCTAAAATGGCAAACGAAGAAAAATTAAAAGCACTGGATGCTGCGCTTGCTCAGATAGAGAAGCAGTTTGGAAAAGGATCGATTATGAAGCTTGGCGACAATGCCAAGAATATGAATATAGAGGCTGTACCTACAGGTTCACTTAGTCTCGACATAGCACTTGGAATAGGTGGTATGCCGAGAGGACGTATTATAGAAATATATGGACCTGAATCAAGTGGTAAGACAACTGTTGCACTTCATGTAGTAGCAGAAGTACAAAAGCGTGGAGGTATAGCAGGATTTATAGATGCAGAGCATGCTCTTGACCCGGTATATGCAAAGAATATAGGTGTTGATATAGATAACCTGTATATCTCACAGCCGGATAGTGGAGAGCAGGCACTTGAAATCACTGAGACGATGGTTCGTTCAGGAGCAATTGATGTTCTTATCATCGATTCAGTTGCTGCACTTGTACCTAAAGCAGAGATTGATGGAGAAATGGGTGACAGTCATGTGGGACTTCAAGCAAGACTTATGTCTCAGGCGCTCAGAAAGCTTACTGCTGTTATAAGTAAGACTAATTGTGTAGTTATATTTATCAACCAGCTTCGTGAGAAGGTTGGAGTTATGTTCGGAAATCCTGAAACAACTACCGGTGGTAGAGCTCTTAAGTTCTATTCATCTGTAAGAATGGAAGTAAGACGTACTGAAACTATCAAGGTAGGCGGTGAAGGTGTAGGAAACAGAACCAGAGTTAAGATAGTGAAGAACAAGGTATCACCTCCATTTAAAGAAGCTGAATTCGATATTATGTTTGGACAGGGTATATCAAGAGAAGGAGATATCCTTGACCTTGCAGCTAAATGCGATGTAGTGGCTAAGTCTGGTGCCTGGTATGCATATCTGGGAGAGAAGATAGGACAGGGACGTGAGAATGCCAAGCTTTATCTGAAAGAAAATCCTGATGTCATGAAGGAGATAGAGGATAAAGTAAGAGAAATATATTTGGCTGATAAGGATGCAGATAAAGAGGATGATGCTGTAACAGATGCTTCTGATGCAGAATAATCAGAATCAGGAGTGAGATATGAGTCTGCTTAGTATCAAAAAGAAAGATAAAGCATTTTCTGTTTATGAATACGGTGATTATCTTGGATTTATATATAAGAGTGATCTGGATAAGATAGGGCTTGATAAGTCTGAAGCAGATGATATAGAGGTGGATGATGAGACTATTGACAAAGTAAAGGATATAGTAAAGTATCATGCCTTCGATAAAGCAGTTACATATTTAAAAGATTTTGATAGAAGCGCTGAAGATATAAAGCTCAAACTCAGGATGAAAAAATATCCTGATTATGCCATAGAAGAAGCAGTTAAGCTGCTTTATGAATATAATTATCTGAATGATGAGAGATTTGCGGAGAGCTATATCAGAGCCTATATGGATCAGAAGAGCAAATCGTTAATTCTGAAAGAACTTAGTATGAAACATGTTAAGGTATCATATCCTGATGAACTGATAGACAGAGTTTATGCTGAAGAGGATATGACAGAAGATAAAGCTATAGCACGCCTTATGAGAAGATTTGAAGGACGTGATATGACCGATGAGAAGGTCAGAAGAAGGGCTGCTTCACTCCTGATAAGGCATGGGTTCAGCTTCGAGCAGATTAACAATCACTTGACATAATATATTCAAAAGTATATTATAGATTGGTATACGTTTTTTATACAATTAAATATATGAAGGAGGTACTCCTGTGTCAACTCTTGTATGGGTAATCATCGTAGTAGCCGCCTTTGTTGTTGCCGCTATAGTGGGATTTCTGTTGGGGAATACATATAGAAAGAATATAGCAGAAGCCAAGATTGGTAAGGCAGAAGACAAGGCTAAGGATATAATAGATGATGCACTAAAAACAGCTGAGTCAAAGAAAAGGGACATACTTCTTACTGCTAAAGAGGACGCTCTTAAGACTAAGAACGAAATCGAGAAGGAAGTTAAGGACCGCAGAGCTGAGATTCAGCACATGGAGAAGAGAGTTCTTCAGAGAGAAGAAAATCTTGACAAGAAGAGTGATACACTTGAAAGAAGGGAACAGTCCCTTACAGCCAAGGAAGCTAATCTTGCTAAGAAAACTGCTGAAGTAGAAGAACTTTCCGATAAGAGACAACAGGAACTGGAAAGGATATCCGGTCTTACCTCTGAACAAGCTAAGGAATATTTACTTAAAACCGTTGAAGATGATGTAAAACATGAAACAGCTATTATGATTAAGGAACTGGAATCCAGAGCCAAGGAGGAAGCTGATAAAAAAGCTAAGGAAATAGTGGTTGGTGCTATACAGAAGTGTGCAGCCGATGTAGTTTCCGAATCCACGGTTTCACTGGTTCAGTTACCTAGTGATGAGATGAAGGGACGTATCATAGGTCGTGAAGGACGTAATATACGTACTCTTGAGACACTTACAGGTGTTGATCTTATCATTGATGATACACCGGAAGCAGTTGTTCTATCCAGCTTTGATGCTGTAAGAAGAGAAGTAGCCCGTGTTGCTCTTGAGAAGCTTATCGTAGATGGACGTATCCATCCGGCCAGAATCGAGGAAATGGTCGAGAAGGCTAAGAAAGAAGTTGAAACCAAGATGCGCGAAGAGGGTGAAGCTGCTGCACTTGAAGCAGGTGTTCACGGACTTCATCCTGAGCTTATAAAGCTTCTGGGACGTATGAAGTTTAGAACAAGCTATGGTCAGAATGCGCTCAAGCATTC
>OCTX012176508.1_pt1 | contig 14047 bp, 5 predicted proteins | sample 1539691 | NCBI WGS metagenome assembly OCTX01 (sample SAMN02144231, study PRJEB22623) | gut metagenome | biome: sheep rumen | host: Ovis aries | place: New Zealand | reverse complement strand
ACTGTGCACGGGTGCGGCTGTCCTCCTTCCAGTGCTGCCACGAGTTACCGAAGAAGGTGCGCAGGATGAGCGTGTTGAAGCTCTGCACGCCATCGGGGCCGAAGAGGGGGTAGTCGAGCTTGGCGGGGCCGTACTCGCTCTTGAACTTCAGGCGGAAGGAGTGCTTGGGATTCTTCTCGGGCAGCCGGCCGTGACCGCCGTGCAGGGTGACGGCGCAGTCGATGGTGAGGTCGTGGTGCTGCGGTCCGCCGAAGAGCTCCATGCTGACGGGGCGTATCCAGCCACGTCCAGCACCGCGGCCCACGGGCGAGCCGGTGTAGACGTAGATGCCGCCCCGCTCCTCGTCCTCCTCCTGTCCGAAGAAGCTGTTCACGTCAGACACTAATGAGAGGATGGGCAGGTCGCTGAGCGACTGCACAATCTCGTCGGCATACTCATCCGTTATCTCGGGATCCATCTCGTAGTCGGCGGGCACGGTGCCCTTCAGCTGTGCATAGAGGCCCCACGACTGGGGGAAGCCCTGCGGCTCGTTGCTCTGGGGCAGCATGCTTTGCCGGAAGATGTAGGTGGCAGTGAGCACGCTGCTCACGGGCTGCCCCTGGCGCAGCTCCACGGCGCGCAGCACGGTGCTGCGGCTCAGCGTCAGTGGCTGGGTGTAGAGGGGGGCGGCGGCGGTGGGCACGCTGCCGTCGAGGGTATAGTGTATCTCGGTGTCGGCGCTGCCAGGTGTCAGCACCACGGTGGAGAAACGGCTGTAGACACCATGCGGCAGGCTGCACTCCAAGGCCGCCAGGCGGACAGGCACGGCAAGGCAGGACAGAAGCAGGAGCTGCAGAAGGAAGGGTATGTTAGCTGGTCGTCTCATTATTAATATGTGTATTGGTTGGCGATGCAAAAATACAAAAAAAGAATGGTTTTGCGCTATACATTATTCCGTCTTTTTCAGTACTGACGCAAAACTGCACGTTGAAAGACTGATTTCTGACCCTCGTCTTCCGTCGTTTCAGCTTATCTTTGCAACCGAATAGGACAAACTACTACGATATATTAACTTAAAAACGTACACAACTATGAAGAAAAACATTTACCTTACCATGCTTCTGCTGCTGGCCGTCACGATGGTGGCCGACGCACAGGGCTACCGGCGCTGGGACTTCACGAAGTGGAGCCAGCAGACCATTGACAACCTTATCGCTGAAAGCGAAATCGTCAAAAGCGAAAGGAACTATGTGGACGGTTGGAGCGATGTGGAGTACACCAACAACCCTGGCAACGCCGTGGGCAACAAGTGCTTCTGGCTGCAGGACAGCGAGAACTACGGCACGCTGAAGGCCAACGGACAGGTCATCAGCGAGCTGGAGGGCCTTGACTTCGGGCAGGCTTACTGCGGTGCCCGTGCATTGGCTATCGCCGTCGACTATCAGACTAATGCCAACAACTGGACCTACGCCGGTCCGCAATACCTGTGGCTGGGCAACCCGACGACGAAGTCGGTGTGCTTCACCATACACAATGTGGCCATCGGCGAGAAGATGACCTTCGTCGTGGAGAGCCACCGCAACGGCACTGGCCGCGGCATAGCCCTCTACGTGGGTGAAGTGAGCGATGCCACCCGCATTGGCGACGAGTTCACGCCCGACGCACAGGAGAGCCGCACCTGGGAGGGCTGGGCGATGCCCGAGGGTGCCAGCGACCCCGACGGCGACGGACTGGTGGACATACTGGTGCAGAACACGCACGGATGCCACATCTACACCATAGAGATTGGAGAGAACACCGAGGCACGCTCGGTGGGCTACCTCTACGACGGTGACCTGACTGCCGACCTGGGCTATGCCACCATGATTGCCGACTATAATAATAATGTGACGGCCATTCAGGCTGACAAGGCGCTGACCATGGAGGAGCTGGACGCCTATGACGCCATCGTGGTGAGCAGCACCGTGACCAACGCCGATGCCGTGGCATCGCTGTGGCAGCTGCAGCCCTTCCTGCCCATGCTGAACCTGAACGCCGAGCTCTATCCGCTGTGGGGATGCGGACAGGTGGTAGACTCAGGGGCCGATGTGGCAGTGGTCAGCGCCCCGACGCACAATCTCTTTAAAGGTGTCGACGTGTTCAGCGATGAAGCCGAGGAGCCTACCTATGGCATTGCCGTCACGACCGACATGTCGACCTACCCCTGCGTGAAGCCCAGCGGCCTCTTCGCCGCCGACGCCGTGCTGGCAACAGCCTTCGAGAACCCCGAGGCCGTGGCCATACACACGCACAACATGGGCCACAACGGATACATCTACCTGCCCTTCTCACAGCAGGTGATGGGTGCCTGCGCATCGCCACAGCTGCTGAGCAACGCCGTGAAACTGCTGGCCAGCTCGAAGGCTCCCGTCACACAGGCTCCCGCTCCCACTTTCAGCCTGCAGTATGAGAACATGAGCACCAACGTCACCATCGCCTGCAACGTGCCCGGCGCCGAGATCTTCTACACCATCGACGGCACCGACCCCACCGAGCAGAGCACGCGCTACACCGAGCCCTTCACACTGACTGAGGTGACCACGGTGAAGGCTGTGGCACGCGGCGACGGATACTTGCTGAGCAACATCGGCGAGCAGGAAGTGGACCTGAAGGCCATGGCACCAATGCCTACCATCGCCATGGAGCAGCAGGACGGCAAGACCATCGTCACCATCAGCAGCGAGCTCGAAGGTGCAAAGATCTACTACAACTACAAGGGCGACGGCACCACTGACAAGAGCAGCCCCTACAACGGCCCCGTCAGCGTGACGCGCGGACGCACCATCTATGCCTTCCAGGCATGCGAGGGATACCTCGACTCGAAGGTGGCACAGGCCGAGGTGCATGTGCAGAACCCCCACATACGCATCGACATCCTGTCGCAGATGGACAGCAACCAGGAAACCTACTACGAGCTGACCAACAAGTCGGCCAGCAACGTGGGCTACTACTTCTCATGGGCCAACACCAACGACTATCCCTACTGGAATCCTGAGTTCGACGAGACCGTACCCGACAGTCAGGGAGGCGACAGCATCATACACCACCAGATGAACCCCGAGGAGGTGGTCGACTTCCAGAACGGCTGGAGCTTGCGCTCACGCGGACAGCGTGTGTCGTGGGAGGGCGCCAACCCCGAGCAGAACTACGGCAATGCGAACAGCGTCAACCCCGCTTCGGTGGAGGACGAGGATCCCTACCTGCCCGTCACGCCCTACATCATCAACCTCTTCGACTGGAACACGCAGTATCCTGCCAGCGCCAAGATACAGACCACACAGCCCATAGCAGGCCCCTTCGACTACACCGCCTACATCATCAACTTCAAGGGCTCGCCTGCCGCACGCCTGGTGGTTGAGGTGGCTACCGATGCCGAGGCCGACGACGCTGGATGGAAACAGCTGGGCGACACCCTCGACCTGAACCCCACGCGTCGACTCTACCAGAAGTACGTGCGCAGCTACGAGGAGACCACGCCGGTGTACACTCGCGTGCGCATTGTGAACAATGGCCCGCGTGCCGGCTTCTTCAACATCTACATCACCAACGAGGGTGAGGAATCGAAGAAACTCATCGAGGAGCAGCAGAGCGGCATCGCCGTCAACCCCGCGGCTCCCACTCTCAGCCAGCCAGCTGCCATCTACGACCTCAGCGGTGTGCGCCGCCAGCAGATGCAGCATGGACTGAACATCGTGCGACGTGCTGACGGAACCATAAGAAAAGTGTTAGTGAAATGAATAGTTGGATGAAGACCGCTGTGGCAGCACTCGTATGTGCTGCCACAGCAAACACGATGCAAGCGCAGGTGACGCCCGTCAGCCAGATGGAACGGCTCGACCGAGGCCTCATAGCCTTGCCCGCACAGGGCAGCGGCATCTTTGTCAGCTGGCGCTCGCTGGGCTACGATGCCGACGACACCAGCTTCGAGCTGCTGCGTGGCGGCACGAGCGTAGCCAAGGACCTGTATGCCACCAACTACACCGACGCACAGGGCAAGACCAGCGACCAGTATCAGGTGGTCACCTTCGTCGGCGGACAGCCCGTTGACACCACCGCCGCCGTGAAGCCCTGGACGCAGCGCTACCTGAAGCTGGTGCTGCAGCGGCCGGCACAAGGTGCCAACGGCGGCAACTACGACCCTAACGACTGCTCGGTGGGCGACGTCGACGGAGACGGAGAGTACGAGATTTTCGTGAAGTGGAACCCCTCCAACGCCAAGGACAACGCTCAGGGCGGCATCACCGACAATGTGTACATCGACTGCTACAAACTCAGCGGCAAGCGCCTCTGGCGCATAGACCTGGGCCCGAACATCCGCGCCGGAGCACACTACACCCAGTTCATGGTGTACGACTTCGACGGCGACGGGCTGGCCGAGATGATGCTCAAGACCGGCCCCGGCTCGAAGGACAGCCAGGGACGCTACGTGAACCAGGCCGCCACCGAGGATGTCATCAAGAACGCCGACAACACCAAGATACACCGCAATGGCGACGGACGCATCGTGGGCGGACAGGAGTGGCTCACCGTGTTCAACGGACTCACCGGTGAGGCCGTGCACACCATCTTCTACAACCCCAACCGCGATGCCGGCTACGGTGGCGAGGCCACAGGCACCTTCAACTGGGACACCCGCTCGGGAAGCAAGGACTACGCTTCCTACGGCAACCGCGGCGAGCGCATGCTGGCCGCAGTGGCACAGCTCGACGGGCCCGACAAGCCCGCCTGCGGCATCTTCTGCCGTGGCTACTACACCTACGCCTTCATCTGGGCCGTCAGCTTCGACGGACAGCAGCTGCACCAGCGCTGGTTCAGCTCGCACATGGACCGCTCCAGCTATAAGCTCACCACCTTCGATGCCGACGGAAAGGGCACCACGAAGACCTACAGCGGCTGCAAGCCCACCAGCGGCGGAGGCAGCGGAACCATGTTTGGCAACGGCAACCACAACATGTCGATAGCCGACGTCGATGGCGACGGGCGCGACGAGGTCGTATGGGGAGCAGGAGCACTCGATGATGACGGCACACTGCTCTACGGCACCGGCTTCGGACACGGCGACGCCCTGCACCTGAGCGACCTGAACCCCGACCGCCCGGGACTGGAGATGTTCCAGGTGCACGAGGAGAAGGGCACCTACGCCTGGGACGTGCACGACGCACGTACCGGCGAGATACTGCTGAAGGGCGGCCCCGAAGGCGTGGACAACGGCCGTGGCATAGCCGGAAACTTCGGTGCTGACGTGCGCGGAGCTGTGTTCTGGAGCAAGGAGGCCGAGGTGCGCAGCGCCATCAACGGCGAGGCCGTCTCGACGAAGAAAGGCTCCAGCAACTTCCGCATCTACTGGGACGGCGACCTGCAGGAGGAACTGCTCGATGGCAACAAGATTGACAAGTGGAGCCGCAACGCCGTCACACGCATCATGACCTTCAGCGACCTGGGGCCCAGCGGCACCTGCAACAGCTCAAAGAACACGCCGAACCTCTCGGCAGACATCCTGGGCGACTGGCGCGAGGAGGTGGTGCTCTGGCGCACCAGCGGCAGCGAGACCTGCTTGGCCATCTACTCTACCAACACGCCTACCGCCTACCGCGTGCCCACGCTGATGCACGACCACACCTACCGCATGGGCGTCTGCTGGCAGAACACTGCCTACAACCAGCCGCCCCACCTGGGCTACTACCTGCCCGACCTGAACATGCCGTCGATGACCGACGCCGGGCGCCGCTTCACGGTGAAGCTCAACGAGCCCGTCAGCTGGCAGTTCACCACCGTGAACACGAAGAAGGTGGAGTTCACCGGCTACACCTTCAACGGTGAGGCACAGCAGGGGCTGCCGCAGGGCATAGCCTGCACCACCGAGGGCGACGAGAACCCCACGCTCACCGTGAAGGGCTCGTTCAGCCAGGCCGGTAACTACACCTTCAACTTCATGCTGACCGGCACCAAGGGCATCCGCGTGCCCGTGAGCTTTGGCGCCACCGTGCGCAGCGGCGTGCAGGCCAAGGGCATGCTGCGCAAGTGGGACTTCACGAAGTGGAGCCAGCAGACCGTGGACAACCTCACTGCCGACGCCGCCAAGGGCGACGAGACGGGGTGGAGCGACGTGGAGTACCTGAGCAAGATGGTGGCCGTGGACGACCGCTGCTTCTGGCTGCAGGACCAGCAGGCCGGCGAGGTGAAGGCCAACGGACAGACGATAGACGAGCTGCGCGGACTGATGTTCGGCGATGCCTACTGCCAGGGACGCTCGCTGGCCATCGCCGTTGACTACGCATCCACCGACATCGGCACCTACGCCGGGCCGCAGTACCTGTGGCTGGGCATAGGCAACACGCCGCCCTACTGCTTCTACATACCCGACGTCATAGTGGGCACCGACATCACCATGACCGTGGAGAGCCACCGCAACGGCAGCGGACGTGGTGTGGGCATATACGCCCTCGACGGCAACGGCAACCTGCAGCGCATAGGCGACAACTTCACACCCGACGCACGCGACACCTACACCTGGCACGACTGGGCACTGCCCGACGGCGTGGCCGAGATAGGCGGAAAGGTGGACATTTACGTGAAGAACACCAGCGGATGCCACATCTACGACATAGAGGCTACTGTGGCCGACGACGGTACGGGCATCACCCTGCACCCATCGTCCACCGCCACCCAGCCCTCGCCCGTCTACAACCTGAACGGGCAGCGCATCGAGGTGCCTCAGCGCGGACTGTACATCACAGGAGGAAAGATATTCATCAAATAAACTCTATTCACTAACCATTTAAAAAACATTCAGCTATGAAAAAGAAAATGTTTACGCTCATGGCCATGATGCTGGGCACCGCCGCAGCCATGGCACAAATCACCGAAATCCCCTTCGAGGCCGACTTCGAGGAAGCCACTGCTCCTTTCGATGCCGGCGAGGTGGTCACGCCGTCGGATGCCAACCTGGGTAAGATACTCTGCGTGGCCAACACCACGGCAACGGCCACCTTCGATGCCCCCTACCAGCTGGGGCAGGACGAGCAGGTGACGGTGGCATTCACGGCCTTCCACGGGTGGGCCAGCGGATCGCCCACGGCAACCATCTCGCTGGTCAACAGCGAGGGGGTGACGCTGGCAGGCTACACCTACAGCATCAACAAGACCAACGTGACCGACATCACACTGGGCGGACAGACGGCAGCAGGCTTCGAAGCCTTCCACGCACAGTCGAAGTGGAACAACGACAGCCGTAAGAACAGTGCCAACGGATACAACGGCAGCTCACAGTACTACAAGGCCGACGAGGGCTACAACCCTGTCGTCACCATCAAGCTGTCAGGGTCGGGAGCCGTGTCGTTCAACATGAACATGTCGGCCAAGAACGTCGACAAGACCTATACGGCCAACCTCGAGGGCGTGAAGATGGACCTGGCCAAGATTGTCATCACCGACGATAACACCACGGCCGGACGCTCCATCTGCATTGACAACCTGCAGATTACCACACGCCAGGTGGTGCTCCACAAGTATCAGGTGAAGTACGTCGACGAAGAGGGCAACACCGTGAAGACCGAGGAGAGCTCGGCCGAGGAAGGCACCATCGTCAGCATTGCCGATGCCGTGGTCTGGGCCGACGGCGTGAAGTACTACGTGCTGAGCAACGACAGCGAGGACAACCCCGTTGACAACAGCGACAGCACCGTCATCACCGTGAAGGTGAAGAAGGCCGCCACCTACAAGTACACCGTGACCGCCATGGCCGAGGGCACCACGCTGGCAACGCTGGCTGAGGGTTCCTACTACGAGGGCGAGAACGTGGGCTATGCCTATCCGCGCTACTTCAACGTCGACGGCACGCTCTACATGAAGGATGCCACCAACATGGTCTACCAGGGCTCCTTCACCCTCGATGAGGACGGCAAGGCCGTCACTGCCGAGTATGCTGCCACCGAGAACACCAATGTCATCTTCTTCCAGGAAGCCGAGGACATCGACGTGCTGACCGCCTGCAAGACGGGCACCGTCACCGACCGCTGCTCCTACCGCGCCGGTGGCTATGCCAAGGAGGAGGTGACGCTGCTGCAGCTGGCTGCCGGTACCTACAAACTCTCGGCAGCTGCCTACGGCGGAGCCTACACCTTCAAGGCCGGTGAGCAGGTGGTGCTCGACATGCCGTCGCAGGGCTCATGGCGCGAGAACCACAGCGAGGAGTTCACACTGGCCGAGCCCACCGCTCTGACCTTCGTGGGCGGAACGGGTGAAGCCGGATCGCTCGACTACGTCTACCTGCAGAGCACGGACGGCAACGTCACCACAGCCATCAGCACTGTCAGCGCCGTGGCGAAGACCGCCGAGGGCATCTACAACCTGAACGGACAGCGGATGGAGAAGGCCGTGAAGGGTCTCTACATCATCAACGGCAAGAAGGTCATGGTGAAGTAACTGTTACATCACCTTCCTGTTAACAATCATGCGGCCTGCCCCAAAAGGGCGGGCCGCATTGGCTGTATTTGTCTATCCCACTAATGGCGCTGTTCCTGAATTTCACGATGTATGCACGGCATCCTGAATGACTAATCCTGCCAGCATAAAACCGAAGATGGCGGTGATGTGAGCCAGGCTGCCGTTGACCTGGGCTTTCGAAGAGCACCACTCATGATTCAGCAGGGTAGGGTCGCCAGGTCCTGTCTTTGCTTTCGGACACATGCACTGTTTAGTGCCGCAGGTGGCATTGTGGCCTTTGTTCTCCAGCATCTCGTCAGAATACACACATTGGAACTTGCGCTTGGGATACTGCCCGTCGCGCCTGAAACGCCTGCGGAGAGCACGAGCCAGCGGGTCGCCCTGTACCTTCCAGAACTCGGCCGTCTTGACCCTTGTGGGGTCGAGCTTCAACGCAGCCCCCATGGAAGAGAAGAACTTCGCCCGCGTCTGTGTCGCCATCAGAATCAGCAGCGCCTTGTCTTGAAGCGAGTCGATGGCATCGATGATGTAGTCGTAGGTGCTGATGTTGAAGCTGTCGGCAGTCTCGGCAGTGAATATCTGTTGCAGGGCAGTGATCTCGGCCTGAGGGTTGATGCTGAGCAGGCGCTCCTTCAATGCCTCCACTTTCACCTGGCCGACAGTCATTGATGTGGCCATCAGCTGGCGGTTGACATTGGTGATGCAGACGCGGTCGGAATCGACAATAGTGAGGTACCTGATTCCTGAACGCACCAAACTCTCGGCGCACCATGAGCCTACGCCCCCCACACCGAAGATGATGACGCGCTTCTCGCCGATGCTGTTCATCGCCTCATCGCCCAGCAGCAGTTCTGCCCTGCGGAAGATTGGCTGTATTACCTGTCGCCCCATTCCCGGACCTGTCGGCCCGCCTACCCGTTGCCTTTCTTGTGTCATATAATCTCTTTATGGCTGCAAAGTTACGACAATTTTTCGGACTAATGGCCAATCTTATACATTTTTTCTTTAAAAAGTTTGCATCGTGTCAATTTTTTTTATATATTTGCAGCGTCAAAACTAAAAACCGTACCCTGCGGCGGCAGGAAAATACGCTAAAACAGCTAATGAACGGAAAGCATACCTTAATTGAACGATTTTCGTACCTATCCTTCAGTGGAAAACACCTAACTTTGCACCCAAAAGAACGAGTGAAAAGTCAGTAGGTAATAAGGATTGTGTGAAATGACAGGATGCAAAAAACAACACTACACAATTATTAATTACTAACTCAAAAAAACAACAAATGGAAGAAAAGAGAACATCCATTCAGAAGAGCTGCCCCAAGAGCTGGCGGCGCCTTCTCTTCCTGGCCCTGATGGCAGTGGGCAGCACCGCCGCCTGGGCACAGGGAAGGGTGACTGGTGTGGTGGTCGACGCCCAGGGCGAACCCATCATCGGTGCCAGTGTGAAAGTGAAGGGAACGACGACCGGCGTGGTCACCGACCTCGACGGACGCTTCACGCTGCCCAATGTGCCGGCATCCAGCACACTGGAAGTGGCTTACATCGGCTTCAAGACACAGGCCGTGCAGCCCAGCGGGCAGACGCTGAACATCACCATGCAGGAAGACCACCAGCTGCTCGACGAGGTGGTGGTGGTGGGCTACGGCGTGCAGCGCAAGAGCGACGTCACCGGCGCACTGACCCGTGTGGGCGAGAAGGAGCTGAACGCCAAGCCCGTGTCAAACGCCTTCGAGGCACTGCAGGGCAAGGCCGCCGGTGTGGACATCACGTCGAGTGAGCGCCCCGGTACCGTGGGCAGCATCATGATACGTGGCACACGCTCGCTCAATGCCTCCAGTGCACCGCTGTATGTCGTCGACGGAGTGCCCCTCCAGTCGGGCGGCATCGAGACACTGAACCCCCGCGACATCGAGGCCATCGACATCCTGAAGGATGCCTCGTCAACGGCCATCTATGGCAGCCGCGGCGCCAACGGCGTGGTGCTCATCACCACCAAGCGCGGACAGGAGGGCAAGACGCAGCTGACCTACAGCGGCACCATGACCTTCGAGAAGATTGTGGACAAGAGCCCCGCCATGAGTGCCAGCGACTACATCACCTGGCGCCGCTGGGCATACTATAACTCGGCTCCCGACAAATACACCCCCGGCGACCAGCCTACGCTGGAGCAGGACAAGTCGTACTTCTCGGGCGACGAGGTGGCTTGGGCCAACATTGAGAAGGGATGGGCCGGCGGCACATGGGACGGCTCGAAGGTGACCGACACCGACTGGACTGACTTCGTCACCCGCACCGGCATCACCCAGGAACACACCGTCAGCGCACGCGGCGGTTCGAAGAACATGAGCGGCAGCATCTCCTTCGGCTACCTGAACAACAAGGGCACGCAGCGCGGACAGCAGTACGAGCGCTACACGCTGAGCACCACGGCAGACATTCAGGCCAAGCCGTGGTTCAAGGCCGGCGGCTCGTTCAACACCAGCTTCGGTGAGCTGCAGTATGGCTTCTCGCGCACCGGACAGTCGAGCAACTCTGGTCCTACCGATATCTACGGAGCTGCCAAGCAGATCCTGCGCTACACCCTGCCTTACGATGAAGCAGGAAATATCATCCTCGTTCCCGGTGGGTCGGTGAGCAACACCTATACCATCATGGATGAGTGGAACAAGTCGAACGACAACCGCCAGACCTTCCGCGCCCTGGGCAGCTTCTACGCACAGATTGACTTCGGCAAGATATGGAAGCCCCTCGAGGGCCTGCAGTACAAGCTGCAGTTCGGCCCCGACTTCCGCTTCTACCGCCTGGGCAACTTCATCGACGCTTCGTCGGCAGCCCGCGGCGGCGGCAACAACTATTCGCGCCGTCAGGACACCCGCAACTTCGCCTGGACGCTCGACAACATGATTCTCTACAATAAGCTCTTCGGCGAGCACAACCTCGGCATCACCCTGCTGCAGAGTGCCTCGAAGAGCAACACCGAGACCAGCGGCATGAACTCTGAGAACATTCCTCTGCCCAGCTTCCTGTGGAACAACATGGGGGCGGTCGACATTACGCAGTCGGCCAACAAGGCTGGCATGAGCACCGGCTTGAGCGAATATGCCCTGTCGTCGTACATGGCCCGCGTCAACTACGCCTTCCGCGACCGCTACCTGCTCACGGCATCGGCCCGCTGGGACGGCTCGAGCGTGCTGGCCGAGGGCAACAAGTGGGACTTCTTCCCCTCGGTGGCCTTGGGATGGCGCATGGAGCAGGAGGAGTTCATGAAGAGCGCCAGCTGGATAGAGCAGCTGAAGCTGCGCTTCGGCGTGGGCGTCACCGGCAACTCCGCCGTCGACCCCTACGGCACGCTGGGCGTCATCAGCTCATACTGGATGCCCTTCAGCCTGGGCAACTCGCAGATCCTCGTCACCAACGAGCCTTACTACAGCAACAGCTCGAACAAGATGCCTAACAAGAACCTGTCGTGGGAGAAGACCACACAGTGGAACTTCGGTATCGACTTCAGCTTCCTGAAGGGCCGCATCGGAGGTACGCTCGATATGTACACCTCGACCACCAATGACCTGCTCATGCTCATGACCGTGCCTTCGCTCTCCGGCTATCCCTCGATGATGGACAACGTGGGCAAGACCTCGAACAAAGGTATCGAGCTGACGCTGAACACCATTCCCGTGATGACCAAGGACTTCATGTGGCAGTCGAACCTGAACTTCGCATGGCAGAAGGACAAGATTGAGGAGCTCTCCAACGGTAAGGAAGACGATATCAACAACACGTGGTTCATCGGCGAGAGCATCGCCGTGTACTACGGCTACGAGAATGCCGGTCTCTGGCAGGAAAGCGACGCCGAGGAGATGGCCAAGTTCAATGAGAACGGCGAGAAGTTCTCGGCAGGTATGGTGCGCCCCGTCGACCAGAACGGCGACTACAAGATTAATGATGAGGACCGTGTCATCCTGGGCAACCGTAACCCGCGCCTCACCGCCGGATGGACCAACACCCTCACCTGGAAGGGATTCGAGCTCACACTCGAGCTGCAGGGCCGCTTCAAGTATATGATCAGCACAGGCGGCGAAGGCCAGCTGGGCATGTATCAGCAGCGCGAAATCAGCTACTGGACACCCTCGAACACCGGCGCCGACTGGCAGAAGCCTATCTACAGCACCGGCGGCGGCGACCAGAAGGCTGCACTGCTCGGATTCAAGGACGCATCGTTCGTGAAGGTACGCAACCTCTCGCTGGGCTACAACCTCGACAAGAGCATCTGCCAGACGCTGGGCATCAGCGCTGCCAAGCTGTATGTGCAGGGAAAGAACCTGGGCATGCTCTGCTCCTCGGTCGACTTCATGGACCTCGACACCGGCGCCACCTTCTACAACCGCGGCTTCACCGTCGGACTGAGCGTCGACTTCTAATTTGCGAGTGTACACATTATTAACAAAAGGAAACTAACGAACATGAAACATATCAATAGTAAATTAGTTTGCGGTGCATTGACGCTCTGCGCTGCCGTGAGCCTCACCTCCTGCAGCGACGACTTCCTCAAGGAGGATGCCGGACACCTCTATAGCGATGCACTGCTCGAGACCAGCGACGGAGCCCTGAAGATGGCTGCCGGGCTCTATGGCAACATCCGTTGGCATTTCGGATATGAATGGGCCTATGGCATCACACTCTACGGCTGCGACGAGTTCACCACGGGTGCCGACAATACCTCTGAGATTTGGAATACCTACGACAACAACCTGAACCCCCTCGACTTCACCAAGGCGCTGGGCGCACCGAACAACAACTGCCCGCCCGTGTCGGCCCTGTGGAACCAGATGTACTACGGCATCTCAACGGCCAACCTGGTGCTCTCGAAGGCCAGCCAGGTCACTGACGAGGACTCGCGCAACAAGGCCATGGGCGAGGCTTACTTCCTGCGTGGCTACAACTACTACCGCCTGTTTGCACAGTATGGCGGCGTGGTCATCCAGACCGAGCCCGCCAACGGTCAGGTGAAGAAGGACTACACCCGTTCTACCGCCGAGCAGACGCTGAACCAGGTCATTGCCGACCTGGAGCAGGCCTACCAGCTGCTGCCCACCTCGAAATGGCGCGGCAACGGCACCTGGACCAAGTACACCGCAGCCCACTTCCTGGCCAAGGCACTGCTGTTCCGCCAGTCGGAGCGCTGCAACGACTGGAACGGCAGCTACGACAAGTCGGCTGACCTGAACCGTGCCATAGCACTCTGCGACGAGGTCATCGCCGCATGCCCGCTGGCCGCCAACTACAGCGACCTCTATGCCCGCTGGACAGGCATCAACTGCCCTAACGAGGGGCTCGACGAAATCCTCATGGCTGCCGAGCACAACGGCGACGCCACCACGCAGGGACGCTTCGGCAACCGCACGTACAACTACTTCTCGCCCCAGTTCTCCAACTTCTCCGGCGGTTGGATCAAGCGCGGTGCCTACATCGGCGAAATGGACTTCCAGCGCTGCCGTCCCACGGAGTACACCTACTCCACGTACGACAATGTGAACGACGCCCGCCTGTGGAAGACCTTCAAGACCGTATACGGGCTGAACAAC
>OCTX012279203.1_pt1 | contig 14050 bp, 9 predicted proteins | sample 1539691 | NCBI WGS metagenome assembly OCTX01 (sample SAMN02144231, study PRJEB22623) | gut metagenome | biome: sheep rumen | host: Ovis aries | place: New Zealand | reverse complement strand
TATAGAGCTGCCAGATCTCTTTCTGGATCTTCTCATCATTCTTATTCTGCTCGGTATCGAGGAGCTCCGCCAGCTCGAATTTCGCTGTCGTATCTCCTTCTTTTGCTGCCAGACGGAAATAATGAGCGGCCTTCTCCTCGTCCGGGCCAGCCTCTCCATTCTGCAGGAAGTATCCGCCCAGAAATACTTCCGCTCGGATAAACCCCGATCTTGCCGCCACCATCTCGAGATTGATGGCGCGCTCATCGTACGGGTTCTCCTCCAGAAGATAGGAAGCCATCAGATGATATGCACGGGTATTTCCGATCTTGATCGCCTGTTCAAGCAGGGAGAGCGCTTTGTCCTCATCCGGCTCACATCCGATGCCGGCCCGGTAACATACCGCCAGGCAAACGATCGCCGTGTGAAGGCCCATATCCGCACCTTTTTTATAGTAGCGGAACGCCTCTTCTTTATTGACCTTTGTGCCCACACCGTTTTCATAGCTCAGGCCCGTCTCCACACAAGCCGGCGCGAAATTCTTATCTGCCGCTTTTTTAAAGTATTCAAATGCTTTTTTATCGTCCTGATGCGCCTCGGAAGTACCCTCTCTGTAATGGAAAGCGATCCGGTACATGGCATCCGGCACATCTTTGTCCGCCGCCTGTTTAATCAGTTCAAAGCCCCTTTTCTCGTCCTTTTCACATCCGAGTCCCATCTCGAGCATCATGCCGAGGTTATATGTGCCAAGCGCGAAGTTGTTCTCATGCGCGATCCGGAAATACTTCGCCGCCTCTTCATAATCCTTCTTGCAGCCGATGCCGTCGCCGATCGCCTCGCCGAGGATATAGCTGCCGACGCCCGGCGCCAGCTTCTGTGCTTCTTTGAAATACTTAAGCGCGAGGGCGGGATCTCTTTCCACGCCATCACCTCGCGAATACTTCTGCCCCATACCGATCTTCGCGATCGGATGATCTTTGGCGGCCGCTCTTTCCAGCCACATCGCCGCTTCTTTCGGATCTCTATCGACATAGGTACCCGTATCGAACATCTTCGCCAGCGCCAGCCAGGCATTTACATCGCCGCCGGTCGCCGCCTTACGGTACCACTCATAGGCCTGTTCGAGATCCTTCTCCACGCCGGAGCCGGTCTCATAGCATCTTCCGAGATTAAAACAGGAAAACGGATGTCCGGCTTCGGCCGACTCGCGGAACATCGCGAGGGTCTTTCCGTCCACCGCCTTCATTTTTCTTTCACGCTCATAAGCCGTCGCCGCCTGTGCATTCGGGTCATGAAGCACATAAGCGCTGACAGCGTCTCTGATCTTATCGTAAAAGCTTCTGTTTTTCTCTTCCATACAGTCTATTATCTCACAATTTTTCTTCCAGGATCTTTCGGAGTAGAGCCGGATCCGCTTTCCCCTTCGTCTCCCGCATAGCCTGTCCCAGCAGGAACTGGAAGTTCTTCGTCTTGCCGGCGAGATATTCGTTTCGCGCTTTCTCATTATTCTCCAGCACTTTTCCGACAGCCTCTTCCAGGATCTTTTCATCCGAGATGAGCCACAGATCGTGCTGATCCGCATATTCCGAAGGAATGGCATTCTCCGTAAATGCCGCCTTCAGAAGTTCTCTCCCCGATGCTCTGGAGACTTTCCCCTCTTTTACCAGGACGATGATCTCCCCGAGCGAATCTTCCCGGATCTTCAGGTCCTCCGGCAGCGTCCCGGTGTCATTTAGGAGTTTCATGAGGTCCACCATGATCCAGTTCGACGCTTCCTTCGCATCGCCGCATATCTCCGCCGTCCTCTCGAAAAGCACTGTTATCTCTTTGTTTCCTGTCAGTATGCCGGCATCGTATTCGGGGAGATGAAGCTCCCCGATATATCTTTTTCTTCTATCCTGCGGAAGCTCCGGAAGATCACATCGAAGTTCATCTATCTTTTCTGCGGTTATGTGGAGTACAGGCAGGTCCGGTTCCGGGAAGTACTTATATTCCGCGGCATCTTCCTTCTTTCTCATCGCGAAAGATGCCTCTTTTTCCTCATCCCAGCGGCGTGTCTCACGGTCGATGGTGCCGCCGCTTCGGACGATCGCCCACTGACGGGAAGCTTCGTACCCGATGGCTTTACTCACCGCGCGGAATGAACTAAGGTTCTTCATCTCCGTTCTCGTCCAGAGCGCCTGTTCCCCGAGAGATCGCACCGACAGGTTCACATCCGCGCGAAGAGATCCCTCCTGCATCTTACAGTCCGAAACGCCGATGAATTTCAGCATCGTCCGAAGGGCTGTCAGGAAAGAAACGACCTCTTCCGGGGAACGGAAATCCGGCTCGGTCACGATCTCCAGAAGCGGCACGCCGCAGCGTGAAAAGTCGATCATCGTTCTGTTTCCCACATCATCGTGGATGAGCTTTCCGGCATCGTCCTCCATATGCAGTTCATGGATGCGGATGCGCTTTACTTCTGTCGCGCCCGAATCATCTGAAACATCGATATCCATATATCCGTTTCTTCCGATCGGCGCATAAAGCTGCGAGATCTGGTATCCTTTCGGAAGGTCGGGATAAAAGTAATTCTTTCGATCGAAGCGGCTCTCCTTCGTGACTTCACAGTGTAGCGCCAGAGAAGTCATCACGGCATAGTCCAAAACCTTCTTATTCAGCCTCGGAAGCGCGCCGGGAAGGCCTGCACAGACCTCACAGATATGGACATTCGGGTCGCCGCCGAACCTGGTAGGACACGAGCAGAAGATCTTCGATCTGGTCCTTAATTCGACGTGGACTTCCAGTCCCACGACAGTCTCAAATTCTCTCATGATCCCGCCTCCTCTCTCTTTGATGAGGCATCCGGATCATCCGGGGAAACTGCTCGCTTTGTGTCCGCGCTCTCTTCCGTATTTCCCTGTTTCTCGAAAAAGTGTACTGCGCTCAGGATCTCCTGCTCACCGAGTTTCGGTCCCATCAGCTGAAGACCGATAGGAAGGCCATCGGACGATTCTCCGAAGGGGAAACTGACGGAGGGTATCCCCGCCAGGCTGGAGGGAACTGTGCAGAGATCCGAGCAATATGCGGAAAGCGGATCCGCGATCTCACCTTTCTTCGGCGCTGTCATCGGACTTGCCGGGCTTAAAAGAAGATCGTACTTTAAGAATGCATCTTCCAGCGCTGCTCGGATAAGATCACGTGCTTTTTCCGCTTTCCGGTAGATATCTTCGAAGTGCTCGGACGAAAGGACATAGTTCCCGAGAAGGATACGCCTCTTTACCTCAAGCCCGAAGCCTGAGCTTCTGGTCTTCGTATATAGTTCAGAGAGATCCTTCGCCTCAGGATCCCTGTATCCGTAGCGGATCCCGTCATAGCGCGAAAGATTCGAGGACGCTTCCGCAGACGAAAGGATGTAGTACACCGGTACCGCATATTCGAGGACCGGCAGGTCGATCTCTTCGACAGATGCGCCGTTTTCTTCGAGGATGGCCCCGGCCGAGTGGATCGCGTCGATGATCTCTTCTGAAAAATGAAGCCCTTTTTCTCCATTAGAATCAGGATCGCCCGCTCTTCCCATCAGCTGTTTCGGAATAGCGATGCGCTTTCCCCGAACGGAGTAGCTCTCCATCGCCGAAATGTCGATATCCGGGGAGGAAATCGAGGTCTGATCCTTCGGATCCCGCCCCTTAACAATGTTAAAAAGCACTGCGGCATCTAGGCTTCCGCGTGTGATAGGTCCGGCAGTGTCCATGGACGAGGCAAAGGCCACCAGACCATGTCTGGACACGGATCCATAGGTCGGACGAAGCCCGACAAGCCCGCAGTAGGCAGCCGGCTGGCGGATCGATCCGCCGGTATCGGTGCCAAGTGCCACAAGTGCCTCCCCCGCTGCCACGGCCGCCGCAGATCCTCCGGACGATCCTCCCGGCACATGCTCCGGGAGAAGAGGATGCGACGTCGCTCCGAAGTACGAATTCTCCGTAGAAACGCCCATGCCAAATTCATCCATATTCGTTTTTCCGATGATGATGGCACCGGCCTCTTCGAGTTTTTCCACACACGTGGCCGAATACGGCGGGATATAGTTCTCCAGCATTTTCGACCCGCAGGTCGCCTTTTTCCCCCTATAAAGAAGGTTATCCTTCACCGCGGCCGGAACGCCGAGAAGCGGAGGAAGTCCCATGTTTTCAGGCGTTGTGCCATCCCTGGTTTCCGCGTTTTCTCCGGATGATCCACCCTTTTTCTTGTAATATTCTCTTATCTTCGCATCGCATGCCCGTGCTTTTTCTATCGCTTCTTCCTTCCAAAAAGTGACATATGCGTGAAGCATATATTCATCTTCATCTATGTTTTCGATAATTTTGCGTACTATCTCTTCCGAGGTCACTTTTTGCTCCCGGATCGCACGCGCGGTTTCTACCGCACTCATGGAGAAGATCGTATCCAGATCACTGGAATTTCGGTGTTTCGATGTCATTTTCCCACCTCACTCCACTGCTTTCGGGACACAGAACATATTGTCCGAGACTTCCGGCGCGGAAGATAGGATCGCCGAGGCCAGACCGGACTCTTCCTCCACATCTTCGCGGAGGAGCATCCCGCCGCCCGCCGGCGCATCTCCGGCATCCGGCGTCATACCCACAGCTTCAGCCGCCGCATCCGCTCCCGGCGCTGTATCCGCCGCTTCTATATCCGCGGCCCGCGAAGCGATACCGGCCGCATCTTCTGTATCTAGCCCGGTGATGCGCTCCATGTATGGAATGATATGCGAAAGATCAGAGAAGAGAATCTCCTTCTCCTCCTCCGATAAGGACAGCCCGGAGAGCCGGGCCACGCGTTCAAGTGCTTTTTCCGTAGTATGATCCATACGATCCCCCATCTAAGATAACATCTACATTTTACAACAAACCCTGTTATAATGTATGGAGCATTCTAAGAAGGAGTAATTATGGTTTCGCTTCTGATCCGAAAACTGGTCCCGGGCTATAAGCAGCCCCAGAATCCGGAAGTCCGCCGCAGCGTCGGCAGTATCTGCGGTGCCTGCGGGATCTTTTTCAACATCATTCTTTTCATCGGCAAGCTCATCATGGGCATCCTGACGCACTCGATCGCGATCGTCGGTGATGCGCTGAATAACCTGTCGGACGCCGGATCTTCGATCATCACCATGATCGGTTTCCGTCTCGCGGGAAAAGCACCTGACGCCGACCATCCTTTCGGTCATGGCCGTATCGAGTACATCTCGGGTCTTCTGGTGTCCCTTCTCATCTGCATCATGGGCTTTGAACTCGGAAAGTCTTCGATCGAGGGCATCATCCACCCGACCGCTGTTGACTGCACGATCCCGGCTGTCGCGATCCTGATCGCCTCGCTTCTCGTGAAGACCTACATGATGTACTACAACTTCCACTGGGCGAAGATCATCGATTCCGCCGCCATGCGCGCGACCGCCATCGACAGCAGAAACGACATGATCTCCACGTCCGTTGTTCTTCTCGCCGTCATCTCCACGAAGTTCACCGACCTTCCGGTCGATGCATATATCGGTGTCGCGCTCGCCGTATTTATCCTCTACTCCGGCATCAATGCCGCGCGGGATACGATCGAGCCACTGCTCGGCACCCCGCCGTCTAAGGAATTCATCGATAAGATCGAAGAGATCGTCTTGTCCCATGAGCCGGTTTCCGGCATCCACGATGTGGTCGTCCACGACTACGGCCCGGGCCGGAAGATGATCTCTCTTCACGCGGAAGTATCCGCTTTCCAGGATATGTTTTATATCCACGACGTGATCGATAATATCGAGCTCGACCTGGCGCGCGAGCTGGACTGCGAGGCCGTCATCCACATGGACCCGATCGATACGAAAAACAAAGATCTCATGAAGCTTCAGGATGAGGCCAGAGCATTTGCCAAGACGATCGACGAGCGTATCACGATCCATGATTTCCGCATGGTCCCCGGCGAAAGCCACACGAACCTCATCTTCGATATGGTCGTCCCGCACGATATTACGACCTCGGAAAAAGAACTCGTCCAGACCGTCCGCGAGAAGATGCTGGAGAAGCATCCTCATTACTACTGCGTCATCAAGATCGACCGCTCCTACGTCTGATAGGAGGCCGTGCATGAGAGATCCGGAGAACGAACACCTGAAGAGCACTGAGAACGAAGGATCCGCTATGTCCTCCGCGAAAGGTGATTTTTCCAGAGGAAACGTCCCGTTTCTTATCCTCAGACTCGGACTTCCGATCATGCTCGCCGAGATCGTCGTCGTTCTCTATAACATCGTGGACCGCGCCTATATCGGCCACATGGGGGAGACGGGTACTTTTGCCATCACGGGACTCGGCGTATGCTTCCCCCTGATCACCCTGATCAGCGGATTTGCCAATCTCTTCAGTACCGGCGGTACCACCCTCGCAACGATCGCCCGCGGTGAGAAAAATGACGAGAAAGCCGAGCGCATGATGGCCACGTCCTTTACGCTCCTTCTTCTTATAGGCGCAGCACTGACCGTGATCCTTTTCGCCTTCGCACCGTTTCTTCTGGAACTCCTCGGCGGTAACGAAGAGTCACTTCCCTATGCCATTGAGTATTTCCGAATCTATGTGATCGGTACGATCCCTGTCCTGATCAGTCTCGGCATGAATCCGTTTATCAATGCACAGGGCTTCCCGAAGATCGGCATGGCCACGGTCATTCTCGGTGCTGTCCTGAATATCGCCCTCGATCCGCTTTTCATCTTCACTTTCGATATGGGGATCCGCGGCGCCGCCCTGGCAACTGTTCTTTCCCAGAGCGCCTCTGCCCTGTGGGTCATCTTCTTCCTGAGAAGCAAGCGCCCGCCGCTTAGGCTGAAGCGCTTCTGCATCGATAAGGCCCAGCTTCCCGGCCTTCTGAAGCTCGGCGCGACCGGATTTACTTTCAAGGTCACTTCCAGCATCACGCAGGCCGTCGTCAATGTCATGCTCAAGGGCTTCGGCGGCGAGCTCAGCACCCTCTACATCGGAGCGATGAGCCTGATCAACTCGATAAGAGAGATCATGAGCCTCCCGAACAGCGGTGTTACCGGCGCCGGCCAGAACGTCATGAGCTACAACTACGGCGCCAGGAAAGACGACCGCGTCTCCACATGCATCCGCTTCATCCTGCTGTCCGGACTTCTGGTCAATACCCTGCTTTGGATCTTGATGCTCCTTATCCCGGAGCCGATCATCCGGATCTTCACCGACGACCCCGAGCTCATCTCGCTGACGGTCCACTGCGGGAGGATCTACTTCGGCGCGTTCCCGTTCATGGCGCTTCAGATGAGCGGCCAGACCACATTCGTTGCCCTGAACCGCCCGAAACAGGCACTCTTTTTCTCCATGCTCAGGAAGATCATTCTCGTGACCCCTCTGACTCTTCTTCTGCCGAATATCGGACTCGGTGTCGAAGGTGTCTTCTGGGCAGAGTTCCTAAGCCAGCTGATCGGCGCCAGCATCTGCTTCTCCACGATGTACTTCACCATCTGGCGGAAGATGCTCCACCAAAAAGCTTCAAAAGAACTCTGATTCCCTCCCGGCATCGCCACTTCCACTCGGATCCCCGGGCATTGTCCGCCATTCCTGCAATATTCCGTGGTCAGTCTCACCATTTCCGGGATATAGAGTATAATAGGGATGCACGAAAAGGAGATATCGATACATGAGAATCACGGAAAAGCTCGATAATAAGCGCATCCTCATCTGGGGAAAAGGAAGAGAAGGCAAGTCCACCGAGACATTCTTACGGGAGCACTGCCCTTCCGCATCCTACGACCTCGTCGAGGGAAAAGAGGATGAGATCCGGAAGCTCTCCGGCGATTACGACCTCATCATCAAGAGCCCCGGAATCATCACGCATATCGACGATCCGAAATATATTTCCCAGACCCGCCTCTTCATGGAGGAGTTTTCGTCCCAGGTCATCGGTATTACCGGTACTAAAGGCAAAAGCACTACCTCGTCTCTTCTGTATCACGTTCTTTCCGAGATCAGAAACGGCGATGCGATCCTCTGCGGAAACATCGGTCTTCCGTGCTTTGATTACTATGACGCGATCCACGAGGGGACACCGATCGTCTACGAACTTTCCTGTCATCAGCTCTCCGACCTTGATACCTCCCCGCATGTGGCGGTCTTCCTGAACCTCTATGAGGACCATCTCGACCGTTATATCACGATGGAGAATTACTTTAACGCAAAGAAGAATATCACGATACACCAGACCTCCGGCGACTTTCTCTACTACGGGAACGACGTTCCGGAGATCGAAACGAAGGCGAAGAAAACGAGGCTTGATTTTAATACATCGATGAACTTCGATATGAAGCTCAGAGGTGCCCATAACCAGTTCAATGCGACCTTCGTTTTCCGTATCTGCACCGAGGTCTTCGGCCTTGATCCCGAGAAGGTAAGAAAGAGCATCGAGTCCTTCACCGGACTGCGCCACCGTCTCGAATTCGTCGGCAACTTCGACGGGATCGACTTCTATAACGATTCCATCAGCACGATCCCCCAGGCAACCATTCAGGCGGCGACCAGTATCTCCAATACCGGCACTCTCCTGATCGGCGGCATGGACCGCGGCATCGACTATACCGCACTCATCGACTTTGTAAAAGCACACCCGGAATATCAGTACATCTTCTCTTATGAGTCCGGCAAGCGCATCTACGAGGATGTCGGAGATCTTCCCTATACCCATCTGGTCGCCGATCTGAAAGAATCGGTCGATCTCGGCAGAAAGATCACTCCGGAAGGAAAAGCCTGCATCCTTTCCCCTGCCGCCGCATCCTACACCCACTTCAAGGACTTCGAAGCCAGAGGCAATAAGTTCTGCCAGATCCTAAGAGGCGAGACGACGCTGGTCTTTACCGGGGACATCGGATTTGACCGGTTCATGGATCACCGCTGGGAAGATCCGAATCTTCTGAGCAAGCGCGTCAGAGACGTCCTATCCTACGCGGACCATGTGATCGCCAATGTCGAAGGACCGATCATGGACTGCCCGAAGAACGAGGAGACCGAGGGCGCGAAGCAGCTCCTGCACTTCATGGAGCCGGCCGTCGCAGATTTTCTTTCCGAAAACCACTGCGACATCTGGAATATCTGTAATAATCACATTAAGGACGCCGGCGAGGCGGGTATCGCATCGACGCTCGAAGAGGCGAAGAAGCGCGGCATCGCGACGATCGGCGCCGGCATGAATATCGAGGAGGCCAGAAAGATCCTCTACCTTCCGGAGTCCGGCGGTATCGGCATGTTCGGTGTCGGTTATCAGCGCGCCTGCCGGAAGGCAAGTGAGACCGAGGCCGGCTGCTTCAGCTGGAGCGATCTCGACGCGATCCGGGAAGCAATCACAGAGATCAAGAAGACCTGCCGCTGGTGCATCGTCGTGGCCCATGCCGGCGAGGAGTTCACTCCGCTTCCGTCCCCTTACACCCGTGACCGTTATCACCAGTATCTGGAGATGGGCGCAGACATCGTCGTTTCCCATCACCCGCATGTACCGATGAACTATGAGATGGTCGGCGATAAGGCGATCTTCTACTCGCTTGGCAACTTCATCTTCGACACTCCGTACCAGCGCTCCCAGTTTAATACGGAAAAAGGACTTTTACTGCAGCTGGATCTTTCTTCCGAGAAGTTTACCTTCAAGCCCTACGGTATCGACATCTTAAGAGATACCGAGAGGATCGATACCGGCGAGGTCCCGGTGATCTTCCAGGATGTTCCGGAAGAAGAGTATAAGCTCCTGTCGCCGCTGTCTGCGAAGATGCATATCGCTGCGACGAAGCGTCAGATGACTTTCCTTCAGCCGGATCGTTTTAAGAATGCAACCGAAGAAGACTGGAAGGCGCATTTTTCCGAGCCCATGCGTACCGGAAGAGTACCCGGCGAGACTCTCGATTTCTTCATCCTCTGCCCGCTCGCGGAAGAAGCAGAAAAAGGCGCCTGGAAAGAAAGTAAGATGACGGATATCGTCAGATACATCCAGGATCAGATGTGACCCTGCTGCCTATCCTCTGCTGCTCTTTCTTTTTCACTTAAATTATGGCAACATATCTATGGGTATTCAGGAAGCAGGTTTTCTTCATCGGGAGGTTCATCATTCATGCGAAAGTCTTTGGCGATCATCAGTCTTGTAAGTACCGTTATCATCATTTTTTCCGGTTTCCTCATCTATGCGAATGGAAAAAATGTGGATTGGTTCGGAATCAGCATTTCTCCGGGAGTATTCGGAGGAATTGTTGCCGGTTTGATCGTCTATGATGTCATCGCCATGAAGAACGCATTTACTGCCGATAAAAAGATCGCCGCCTCCGAGACGGTCATCATGGCCAGAACGGCGGAAAAGAATGCCATCGATGGCGCGCTGGCAGCTCCCTGTATAGTAACGTTTTCACGTCAGTCCACGATGGTGGGATGCGCGATCGGCATTCAGGTTTACCTGAATGGAACTCCGATGACCGTGATAAATAACGGACAGACGATCTCCATGACGACATTCGTAAAGCATAACGAGATCAGCGTGCACTATACTGCAGGCAACATCTCCCGTTCATTTGAGTTTGAAGCTATTCCGGGTGGAAATATCCATATCCACCTAAAGTATGTCGGCGCGAAAATGTCGATCGTAAATCAGTAATACTTGGAGGCAGCGGATCATGAAAGTCGTGGATTCACTGAAAACAGAAAAAAGCTTGAATTCCCGGTCTGTAACGATCCGGGCAAATAGTTTCTACCGGGCAGCACTCATCTATCTGTCGCTCCCGGTCATTATTTTCTTCATCGGTTACCTTAAGGTCTGGTGGGCACTTCTCTTCTCAGCCGGCATCGCAGGCGCAGTGATCCTCGCGATGCGCGATTACGGAAAAAAGTCCCCGGATGTGGCACTTGACCCATCTGAGAAAAAGATCGAGATCAAGGCTTCCTGCCTGATCTTCCTTCTCATCGCGATCCCGCTCTTTCTTTACTGGGGCGGCGTCGGTGAATTTGGCAACTGCTCGGCAGACCACCGTGTCCGCTATGCGATCTTAAATGACCTGGTCGAGTATAAATGGCCGGTCGTCTATGACTATTCCACCCAGCAGAATCCCGCCGTCGCAGCAAGCCTCGGCAGTGGAACCGCCGCCTTTGCCTATTACTTCGTCTTCTGGATGATCCCTGCGCTTTTCGGAAAGATCTTCGGACTTCTCGTCGCGCGTATCGTCCTTCTCATCTGGTCCGGCATCGGATTATTCCTGATCTTTGCCGGAGCCTCTCTTCTCTATAAGAGAGCTTCCCGTGCCCTTTTCATCTTCCTGATCCTCTTTGCCGGATTTGACGTGATCCCTTACGTGATCAACCTGATCACGAAGACGGATACGACCTGGGAAGGCTGGAATTCGCACCTTTTCATCCATGGAAACTTCTTCCAGATCATGAATGTATTTAATCAGAGCATCCCCGGCTGGCTGATCACGATCCTTCTTCTTCTTGCCAAAGACGGCAGAAGTATCGGTCTTCTCGGCGGCCTGATGTTCTGCTATTCCCCGTGGGCAACGATCGGTATCCTGCCGATGTGTATCTGTAAACTCATCATCACAAGCCGCGCCGAAGAAAACGGTGTGCGGAGACTAAGGCTGAAGCCTCTTTTGAAAAATACATTTACACCTGTAAATATATTCCCGCCGATCATCGTCCTGATAGTCTTCGGCCTTTTATACACCGCGAACCCGAATGCGACCGGCGACGACGGATTTATCTGGAAGTTCTATGATACTCCGTTTGGTCTTCTCTTGGATTATGTAAAGTATGTCGTCTTTGAATTCGGTATATGGCTTCTTCTCATCTATAAGAGACACAGAAAGGATCCGATGCTCTGGACCGCTGTCGGCACTCTTCTGGTGCTTCCGATCTATAAGATCAGCGTCGCGAACGACTTCATCATGCGCGGCAGTATGGCTCCGGCCTTCATGATCGGTCTTTACTCCGTGATGCTCGTTACCGATAACTTCGAGATGTGCCGTGATAATAAGCTTGAGCTTAAAAAAGCACTTGCCGGAAGAGCGGTCCTTCTCATCATGTGCGTCGCTGCCTATGTGCCTGTGAACTATGTCCTCTTCAATGCCCTGATCTCCTACCAGATGCACTTCACGGACGAGGTCAACTACGAAGACGAGATCCATAAGATCGGCTCTTTCGGAAACATCATCGAGGAAGAAGAGCTGGAAGTCGTGAAGAAACAGTTCTTCGTCGAAGACTACGAGAACACGGCGTTCTTTAAGTATCTCGCGAAGTAACCGTAATGATCCCCAGAGAAAAGCAGCGGCCGGGAATCATTCCGATCCCGGCCGCTTTTTGTCTTATTTGAAATATGCTTTACTCACTGAGCTGTTCCTGCTCATAAATAATATTCAGCATCTTGGCAGTCGCCTTGATCGCGGCAGCGACCTGGTCACGGTCAAGACCTCTGGTCTTAAACTCATGCTCTCCGTCACGCCAGGTGATAACACTCTCGACAAATGCATTCGTACGGCCTCCCGGCGGGATCGTGACGGTATAGTCAGCGAAGAAAGGAAGTGTCCTTCCGAACTGCTGATATACTTTCTGCAGTGCTTTCATGAAGGCGTCAAACTGACCTTCGCCGGATGCGCTTGCCTCATGGACATTATCGTCGATCTGGATGCGCATCGTAGCAACAGGCTTAAGATCCCGCGCATGGCAGACATAGTAGTTTAAGATCTTTACGTGCGACTCGCCGTTTCCCTTTCCGAGAACGTCGGCCACGATATACGGGAGCTCGTCCGTCATGACGCTCTCCTTGTTGTCTCCCATCTCTACGATCCTTGCGGTAACTTTCTCGAGAGAATCCTTATCCAGATCGAGTCCGAACTCTTCAAGGTTTTTCGCGATGCTTGCGCGACCGCTTGACTTTCCGAGCGCATACTGGCGGAATCTTCCGAAGCGCTCCGGCGCAAGCTTATTGCAGTACAGAGAGTCCTTCGTGTCTCCGTCCGCATGGACACCGCAGGTCTGTGTAAATACCGCTGCACCCGTGATCGGCTGGTTCTTCGGGATACGCATCCCGGAGAAAGACTCGACCATCTTGCTGACATGCTCGAGTGCCGTTTCATTGATGTCCGTCGATCTATTCTCACAGAAGTCCGCGACCGCTCCGACGATCGAAGCAAGAGGTGCATTTCCGGCGCGCTCGCCGAGACCGTTAACGGTAACATGTACGCCTCTGGCGCCGGCTTTTACCGCCATGATGGTATTTCCCACCGACATATCGTAGTCATTATGTGCATGGAAATCGAAGTGTACTTCCGGGAATAGCGAGCACATCTTCTTCACATATTCGAAGGTCATATCCGGTGTCAGCACGCCCAGTGTGTCGCACAGCATGATCCTCTCGACCGGAAGGACGGAGATCTCGCTGACGAGCATTTTTACATATTCGAAGTCCGTCTGAACGCCGTTGCTCCAGTCTTCGAGATAGACATTGATCTTCATGTCGCGGAAAGAAGCATCCTCGATGATCCTCCTGATCTCTCCGACATGCTGCTCCGGAGTCTTCCCGAGCTGCGCGGTCAGATGGTGGATCGAGCTTTTGCACAGGAGGTTGATCACCTTGCCACCGGCATTCTGGATCCAGGAGAGGGAGTGTCCGCGATCGACAAATGCGAGGACCTCGACTTTATCGAGATATCCCTTGGCGGATGCCCACTCCGTGATTTTCTGAAGTGCTTCAAAATCACCGTCGGAAATACGTGCGGATGTGACCTCGACGCGATCGACCTTAACCTCATCCAGAAGGATCTTGGCTATGCTTAATTTCTCGCTGGGAGTAAAGGAAACTCCCGGGGTCTGTTCTCCATCCCGAAGGGTGGTATCCATGATTTCCAGTTTCATGTGGCTTACCTTTCCCGTTTTTTTCTATAACTATCAGACCCAGTATAGCAGAAACCGTAAAGAATTGCTTTTGTGTATTGGCTATTTTCAACTCTGTAGTTGAGATTTATAAACCGCTGATAAAAGAATACCATACCAGCACTTTAATGGCACTAGCCTGATGCCTC
>OCTX012280641.1_pt1 | contig 14051 bp, 14 predicted proteins | sample 1539691 | NCBI WGS metagenome assembly OCTX01 (sample SAMN02144231, study PRJEB22623) | gut metagenome | biome: sheep rumen | host: Ovis aries | place: New Zealand | reverse complement strand
TAAACAGAATGGTTACTATCAGCAAGTGTCATAGAAACTGACAGTAAGCAGGGTAACACCATTCCTTTGAATAGTCTTTACGTTTTAACTCCAATTAACTCAATTCTTGGCCATTTGGGCGAACAACTGACCATTTGGTCGGAAAAACGGCCAAAAATCGCGATTTTGCAAAGTGCTGATAATGAGACCGTTAGTAAAACCGAGCATTTTTAAGCTCACGAAAACGGCGTTTTTAGGGGTTGAAAACGGCGTTTTTAGACTCCAAAACAACGTTTTTAGGTGGTAAAAACACTGTTTTTGTGAAGCTAAAGGACTATAACTTCTTTCTTGGGGGTCGCCTTCGGCGAGAAATCCTACAAAATCTATCCAAAATCAAACAAAATCTATATCCCACCAAAATAAATCAATGGCATAGAAATTTGTAAGATTTTGTTTAGATTTTGTTAGATTTCTGCCCGTGAGGGCACCCCAGAAACTATCAAAAGTAAAAGCCATACATTTTCGAAGGAGCGTCATCTACGGGTTGTTCCGAACGGCGTTATCACCCGTTCCGACGTCATCTATAGGGGGTAAAGTGACGGCGGAATGACCTGTAGATGACGGCGGAACGATCGTTAGGAACGTCAGGAACGACAGGAAGTAACCTTTAATTGCCTTTAAAGTAACCTTTAATTGCTTTTAAAGTAACCTTTACTTGCATTCAAACCAGACTTTACTTGCAAACCAAGTAGCCTTTACTTGCATCTCAATTTTTCGGAGCCTTTTTTGAAAAAAAATTTTTTATCAATTATTCTGACAAAATTTGAGAGAAATTGTCGCCTTCGGCGAGAAATCTTACAAATTTATTCAAAATCCAACAAAATCAAACATGATATCGAATTAATACCAACACAGAGACACAGAGATACAGAGGTTTTATTTCAATTATTCCACGGCATGACTCACTCATATTTTTTCTCTGTGTCTCTGAGTCTCTGTGTTGAAAAGAATAAAAAACTATATCATAAAGACACAAACACTTCATACTTTTTTATCATATTATTCTGTTAATTGGTCAAAAAGTGTTATCTTTGCCATCTGAAAGGATAAGGCTACAGCATGGATACATACAAGACAAAGGACATTTACCTTGCAGGAGGATGCTTCTGGGGAACAGAGCATTACTTCAAACAGATTGAGGGTGTAGTGGAAACAGAAGTGGGATTCGCCAACGGACATACGGAAAACCCCACATACAAGGAGGTATATACCGACACCACCGGCTTTGCGGAGACGGTGCACGTCGTGTACAATCCCGATGTGGTGGGTCTTGAATTCCTTCTGCAGCTGTTCTTCAAGGCCATCGACCCCACCAGTCTGAACAAGCAGGGACACGATGAGGGGACACGCTATCGCACGGGCATCTACTACACCGACACAGCGGATGTGCCCGTTATCGAGAAGGTGTATGCCGAGGAGCAACTGCAATATGCACAGCCCCTGGCCGTGGAGAAGATGCCGTTGGAAAATTTCTACACGGCGGAAGAGTATCATCAGGACTATCTCGACAAGAACCCCACGGGGTATTGTCATCTGCCCCAGTCACTCTTTGAGTTCGCAAGGAAAGCAAGACAACGGTGAGCCATGGATAGGAACGCAACGAAGAGAGCGATTGTCGTGGGTGCCAGCTCTGGCATTGGCATGGAGGTGGCGAAGCTACTACTCTCCGACGGGTGGCGTCTGGGTATAGCCGCACGGCGCGAGGAACCTCTGCTGACGTTGAAAGCGATGGTTCCTGAGCACGTAGAGGTGATGACCCTCGATGTGACACAGCCCGATGCCAGTGAGCGTCTGCTATGTCTCATCGAGAAAACCGGAGGCATGGATCTGTATTTTCATGCTTCGGGTATCGGTAAGCAGAACCGCACGTTAGAGACAGACATCGAGCTGCGCACGATGGAAACCAATGCCGTTGGTTTCACGAGGATGGTGGACACCGCCTATCGTTTTTTTGCAAAACAGGGTGAAGGACATATCGCTGCCATCACCTCCATAGCAGGGACGAAGGGCCTGGGTCCTGCCCCAGCCTACTCCGCCACCAAGGCCTTGCAAGCCACCTATCTCCAGGCTTTGGAGCAACAGGCCCATCAAAGTGGTCTGAACATCCGTTTCACCGACATCCGTCCGGGTTTCGTGGATACCGCCCTGCTAAGTGGAGATTTCAAGTACCCCATGATGTTGAGACCGGAAGCGGTGGCCCGCGATATTGTCGGCAGTATCTATAAACGCCGTCATGTCAGGGTGATTGATGTCCGTTACCGTGTACTGACCTTCTTCTGGCGTCTCATTCCCAACTGGTTGTGGCGCCGAATGAAATTATAAGTATACGCAAGGGCACTAAACAACAAATATAATAAAAGAAATTGGATGATTAGCAACGAAGACATGCAGAGAATGGAGGGCCTGAAGGAATGGCTCGATGCCGTGCCCTACGATGTGACACGAAACCGGCTCTATTCTGCCGCCGACCTCTACGAAGGCTACGAGCCCTCCCCGGATGAAGAGGCCGACAAGGCATCGTATGCCCACTGCTATGACAATAGGGTTTACCAGCACTACCTGTCGTTGGGCAAGAACACCAACAATGTCATCGAGTCGCTGGCAAGGACGCTCCATGACCATGGTATTCACATGGCACTCGATGCCTTCTTCGAAGAACACGATAGTCAACGTTGCATCGGCATCATGGGAGGACATGCCCTGCTGCGCACTGACCCCATGTATTCCTGTCTTGTGATGCTAAGTAAACGTCTCACCGAGGAAGGATTCTTTATGCTAACGGGCGGCGGTCCCGGTGCCATGGAAGCCACCCATCTGGGAGCATGGATGGCAGGGCGTTCCCAGCAGGAGGTCAGGGATGCCATGGAAATGCTCACCCATGCGGCTGAAACGTACAAGGATAGGGGATGGCTATCATCTGCCCTCGCCGTGATCCAACGCTATCCCCAGGAACAGTATGTCAGTCTGGGTGTTCCCACCTGGCTATACGGTCATGAGCCCTCCACCCCGTTTGCCACCCATATCGCAAAGTTTTTTGAGAACAGTATCCGCGAGGATTATATCCTCACCATGGCCTTCGGCGGTATCATCTATTCGCCAGGCAGTGCGGGCACCATGCAGGAGATTTTCCAGGATGCCGTACAGAACCACTACCTGTCGTTCGGCTTCTCCAGTCCGATGGTATTCTTAGGTAAGCATTTCTGGACGAAGGAGATGCCTGTCTATTCCCTGCTCCATCACCTCATGGCTACAGGGAAGTACCAGAACCTGCTGCTCACCCTTACCGACGATACCGAGGAAATAGAACAGGTGCTGAAGGATTTCCAGAAGCGCCATGCTGCCGACCATGAGAAATAACGAGTTTAACATTTCCGTCATGAAAAGAACGATCTTACTGGTGATGGCATCTTTATTGCTGGTCATCCATTCAAAAGGACAAAACAATGAACCCCTCGTCGTGAACACCCGTTCCGGACTTGTCCAAGGAATCAATCAGGAAGGCACGCATGCTTTCCTCGGCATTCCGTACGCTACCGTGGAACGCTTCATGCCTCCCAAGCCTGTGAAGAAATGGAAAGGGGTGAGGGTATGCGATCACTGGGGTCCGATGACGATGCAGCAGACCAGTCGTGCGATGACGGAAGACGAGATGTCGGAGAACTGCTGTGTACTCAACGTGTGGACTACCGATGTCAAAGCCAGGAAGCCCGTGATGTTCTGGTTACACGGCGGCGGCTTCGACAGCGGCACCTCGGAATGGGATCCCGGCATGTGCCTTGCGAAGAAAGACGTGGTGGTGGTGAGCATCAATCACCGTCTGAACATCCTTGGATTCCTCGACCTCTCGACATGCGGAAAGAAATACAAGTACTCCGGCAATGTCGGCATGCTCGATGCCATACAGGCTTTGGAATGGGTACGTGACAATATCGCCAAGTTCGGCGGCGACCCCAATAATGTGACCATCTTCGGTGAGTCGGGCGGTGGCGGTAAGGTGGGCACCCTGCTCTGCATGCCCAAGGCCAAGGGACTCTTCCACAAGGCCATCATCATGAGCGGCACCATCCTCAACGTGAACACTAAGGCCATGACTGAGGAACTGGGCGAGGCCGTACTGAAGGAGCTGGGCATCGGCAAGAAGAATGTGGAAAAGATTAAGGAGGTATCCTATAAGGATCTCTATGCAGCAGGACAGCGGGCGATGGCGGCCAGCATCGGCACCCGCAGACCTGGCACTCCGATGATGTGGGGCTTCGGACCTACCCCCGATGGTGAGGTGCTCCTGCAACAGCCCTTCCAGCCCGCCTTTGCCAGCATCAGCGACGATATCCCCATCATGATCGGTACGACGTTCAACGAACTGCAGCGCCCTCGCTACGGACAGAAGATAACCTTCGAGGATGCCCATAAGGAACTGGAGCGCACCTTCGGCGACGAGACCGACGCCTACATCAGTGCTTTCATAGAAGCCTATCCAGATGGATCCTGCGAACAGCTGATGCAAAACCTGCTGAGTATCGACTGGCTCTTCCGTCCGAAGACCATCATTACGGCTGATGCCATCGGCGGTAAGCGCAAGGCCGACACCTATGTATATATGTTCACCCTTGGCGAAAGCGACAACCGTGGCTATAAAGGCTCCGCCCACGGCGCAGAGCTGAAGTACTGCTTCGACGTACTGCACCACTACAGAAACCAACTGTCGCAGTCAACCATTGATGCCAACCAGATATGGGCCACAAGGATGAGTGATGTATGGGCACAGTTTGCCCATACAGGCAATCCCGACAGTGATGGGCACTACGGATGGCATCCCTATACCCAGGAAAACGGTGAACTGCTGGAGTTTGGCGGCTCCGTCGCCCGCATACACAACAACCACGATCGCAAGCTCGAGGAAATCATCAACCGCCATTGCTTCAAACAACTGGACGCGTTCCTAAAAAGATGAGATTCCTGTCATCCTGTTAATAAATTATGTTAAATAACCATCATCAGGACAGCCATATCTCTTTTTTTCACTACCTTTGCTTGCAGAGAAATAGCATGGCAGCAGCCGTGAGAGTTGCTGTCATGCATTAAATATAAGAAACTGAATGACATGAAAAAAACTAATGTGCTTGTGTTCATGGCCATCCTGGCCATGAATGCATCAGCACAGACCACGGATTCCCTTGCCTTGGAGGAAGTCGTTGTGACGGGATCTCGCTATGCTACTGATGTGCGCCACCTGCACAGGGCGGTGTGGTGGTTCGTCCAATGGCCACCGGTGAGGCCAAGGCGATGGTGAGCAAGGGTTTCCGCAACCCTACCATGCGCGAGATGTATCTCTATCCCCCATCGAACACCGACTTGAAGCCCGAGCGTCTCTGGAACTACGAACTGTCATGGCGCCACCGGCTCACCGACCTCACCTATGGTGTGAACCTCTTCTATATCAATGGAGACAACATGATCCAAACGGTACGCATCGATGGTAAGCCACGGAACGTGAACTCCGGCGAGATTGAGAACTACGGCATCGAGGCGGAGCTCAAATACCCCATCGGGCGCTATTTCAACATTACGGGTAACTACTCCTTCCTTCACATGAAGAACAAGATAGTGGGAGCACCCGAGCACACCTCATTCGTGGGGATTGACTACCATCAGGGTAAATGGATGGCCACCGCAGGACTGTATTATGTCAGCGGCCTCTACACGGAGGTGGGCGAACAAGAGACCAAGGAGAGTTTCAGTCTGTTAAGTGCTTCCTTCACCTATGCGCTCACCAAGACCTTCAGACTCTGGGCACGAGGGGAGAACCTACTGGCCAGAAGCTATGAGATCAACCTCGGATACCCCATGCCACGTGCCACGTTCATGGGAGGAATCAGTCTGGATTTCTAAGACATCATCCTTCTATTGACAATCATACAATAACAAAATCTATTTCAATCAATTATGGAAACAAGTACAAGACTCTACACATTGAATTATGATGAGGCAAAGACCTACCTATGGGCAGCGGTGTTCGTTGCCTGCAACATGGTATTGCCCCATTTGTTCCATCTCATCCCACAGGGTGGTATCATCTTCTCCCCCCTGTCGCTCGTCATCCTCGCCGGTGCCTATAAGTTCGGATGGAAGACGGGATTGCTGGCAGCCGTATTGTCACCGTTAGCCAACCACCTGCTGACAGGTATGCCCGAATGGGGTGTGCTACAGGTGATGACGGTGAAGCTCGCCGTACTGGCTCTTATTGCCGGATTGGCCGCCGAGCGTTTCCGCAAGGTCAGTCTGCCCGTCATTATAGGTGTTGTGCTCGTCAGTGAGCTGATCGGATGTGCTGGCGAATTTCTTCTCACAGGTGGTGTGGATGCCACCATTGCCGACTTCGTCATCGGCTGGCCTGGTTTGCTGTTACAGGTGATTGGTGCCTGGCTCATTCTGAAATTCCTATAGGAAATTTTATATGATCTGATTGAACTTCTCCAAAAAATTCGTATCTTTGCAGCATCAACCTAAAATGATCAAAGATTATGGGATTCATAGAACAGAATCTGACGAATAATGAGAAGATTGTCCATAAAGGACATCTGCATTGGTTCGCCTATGCCAGCGGACTGGCTTTGATAGCCGTCCTCTGGGCTGTGGCCATGGTAATTATTGCATTCAATGTGCCTGAATTCTGGGTGTTTGCGGTCGTTACTTTGTTGGCATTGCTCATCGGCTATATCTACGTGTGGCTGGTGAGCAAGAATACGGAATACTATATCACCAACAAACGGCTCATCGTGAAGAAAGGTATCGTACAACGGAACACCTCTGAAATACGACTCGTGAAATGCGAGGGCGTGATGGTGGAGCAGAGTATGCTCGGGCGTCTGTTCAATTACGGTACCATCAAAATCACCACGGGCGAGGTGGTCAACACCTATCAGTTTATTGCCAGTCCGATCCGCTTCCGCACAATGCTGAATGAAACACTCGACCAGATGGATGTTTCAAAGACGGTGGAAGACCAGGACGACAAGTATTGACTAGGGACAGACAGCATAGGGATTTCCCTCTCACATGTAGGGTTTTCCCTCTTTGTTCTTTCATCTATTTTCAGTACCTTTGTAAATGAAACAGGTTGAACCGATTTGCAAAACAACATGGAAATGAGAAAGATAGTCATAGGATATTGCTTACTGTGCTCCCTGGCAGCCATGGCACAGTCCACTTCACGTAAGATGGAATACGTGGAGGCTGATAATCATAACCAGAAGATTATCAACAGATACAATAAATGCCACAAGAATCATAACATGTACATTGAACCGGAGTTGGCGAAGGATTTCACGGCTATCTTCGGCGTGAGGGACAATTCTATCATGTCGAACAAGGACATCGAGGTAAGCATCGTGAAGAAAAGAATCGGCAACCCCATCTACAACGACAAGGAGGACCGTGTATATTACGTGCAAATCAAGAACAAGACCAACAAAACCCTCTATATTGACCGCGGCTACTGCTTCAGAATCGACAGTGATGGCAGCAAATACCGTTACTACAATTCCGGCAACCGTGTGGACTCACTCTACAGGGAAAGAGTAATAGCCATTCCCCCTCACGCCAAGAAGAATCTCACCGACTACCACTGTATCAAGGACCCGCAGGCTAACTATCCCGAAATTGTGGAATATCCTGAAGAATTCCTGTGGAATATGGAGGCTGTCGGAATAAGTAAGGGCTACGTACACTATGGGGAGTCCAGACAGTTCACGGAGAAGAATTCACCGTTCTACCGGACCTTCGTGATCTACTATTCTAAAGAGAAGGATTTATCGACGTATTCATTAGCCTTGGTGAACTGCTATATCAAGGAAATCATCGGCTATTACTATCCTGAGACGTATGAATACGACATCCTGAGTACCCACATTGTGGGTGATGATAAATATAGCATCACCAGCTGGCTACCCCTGTATTAATGTTCCCATCGGGATCTCCCTTATTCTCTTTCAGGAGATCCCGATGGGAACAGTTGAAAGACGAATGGTTATTTCTTGTGATGACGCTTGGGATGTAACTTCACGTCGATCTTGAAATTCGTGCGCAGTTCCTTAACCACCGCCTTCGTCAGGAAGGCATGCCCCTCACCTTTATTCTTCTTGAAGAGGAAGCGCAGACGCTTGCCACCTAACGTCTTTTTCTCAACGACACAAGTCGAAGTAGTGGGCTCATCGAGATGCCCTGCCCCATTGACGGAACGTCCGCGGAACTCCACGGATGTATCCACGTCCTCGTCGTAAAGGTCGAGGATACGACCAAGCATATCCAGCGCTTCGTCGGTGGTGGAACCCAACCAGATGGTGACCTCATCAACGTTCTGCACGTTCACGCCGAGAATCTCATCAGCCCCTAAGGTGTTGTTCACACGACCCAGACTGAGGTAGTAGCCGAAGCTGTCATCCTCATCGGTATCCTTATAGGTAAAGATGGAGTAGTCACCATGATCCGTTTCGCTATCGGCCACCTCCATTCTGACGCCAGCACGTTGTTTTGGCTGTGCATAGACTGTGCTCAGTGACAATGTACAGAGCAGCAGCATCGTCCATAATTTCTTCATAAACTTTGAATATTTGAATACTTTAAACTTGATTGTGGTCGCAAAGATACGAAAAATAACAAAACATACAAAAAAAAGGAAAGGTTTTTGCAAAAAAAGTTGTATCTTTGCCCTACAATATGGCAGTATTCACTGAAAACGTACCTTTATGAATCCATTTACAAAGAAGATTGCACAAGTGCTGGGACTCCCGGAAAAGGGAGTCGATAACACCCTTACCCTGCTGGAAGACGGCTGCACCATTCCGTTCATCTCCCGTTACAGAAAGGAACGTACAGGAGGATTGAACGAGGTTCAGATCGCACAAATCGCAGAGATAAACGACAAACTGAAAGAGCTGGTGAAACGCAAGGAGACCATCGTCAAGACCATCACCGAACAGGGGAAGATGACCGATGAGCTGCAGAAACGTATCGACAACTGCTGGGAGAGCACCGAGCTGGAAGATATCTACCTGCCCTATCGTCCCAAGAGGAGGACAAGGGCACAGGTAGCGCGTAAGCAAGGACTGGAACCCCTTGCCACTCTATTGCTGCTCCAGCGCGAACCCCATCCGCAACAGGTTGCACAGCGTTTTGTGAAAGGTGAGGTGACGGATGTCGCCACAGCCCTGAAAGGAGCACAGGACATCATCGCCGAGATGGTGAGTGAAGACGAGCGGTCGCGTAACCAGGTTCGCCAGTCGTTCCGCCGCGATGCCCGCATCAGCAGTAAGGTGGTAAAGGCCAAGAAGGATACCGACGAGGCTGCCAAATACTCAGACTATTTCGACTGGGAGGAGCCCCTCAAACGTTGTTCCTCCCACCGTCTGCTGGCTATGCGACGGGGAGAGAGCGAAGGTATTCTACGGGTGAGCATCACCACAGACGACGAGTTCTGCGTGGAACGTCTCCAACGACATTACGTTCATGGGTATGGCAAATGCCAGAGTCTGGTGGCCGAGGCCGTAGAGGATGGGTACAAACGACTGCTGGAGCCCAGCATTGAAACGGAGTTCGCTGCACTGAGCAAGGAACAGGCTGACGATGAAGCCATCAAAGTGTTCACAGCCAACCTGCGACAGCTGCTGATGGATGCGCCCTTAGGACAGAAAAGGGTGATGGGTGTGGATCCAGGATTCCGAACGGGCTGTAAGGTGGTGTGCCTCGATGCCCAAGGTAACCTGCTGCATCATGAGGCCATCTTCCCTCACCCTCCCGTAAACCACCGCATGCAGGCTACGATGCACATGCTCCAGATGCTCAAAGACTATCAGATTGAGGCCATCGCCATCGGCAACGGAACGGCGAGCCGGGAAACAAAGGAGTTCATGGAGGAGGTCATCACCACCCTCCCCACTTCACACTCCTCACTCCCCACTCCTCAAATCTTCGTGGTGAGCGAAGACGGAGCATCGGTGTATTCTGCCTCCAAGACGGCACGGGAAGAGTTTCCCGATGAGGACGTCACCGTGAGAGGTGCTGTGAGCATCGGACGCCGTCTGATGGATCCTTTAGCTGAGCTGGTGAAGATTGATCCAAAGAGCATCGGTGTAGGACAATATCAGCACGATGTGGATCAGAGTAAGCTGAAAAAGAGTCTTGACCTGACGGTGGAAAGCTGCGTGAATCAAGTGGGTGTGAACTTGAACACCGCCAGTCAGCACCTGCTGACCTACGTGAGCGGATTAGGTCCCACATTGGCCAAGAACATTATAGAGTACCGCAAGACTAACGGTGCCTTCACTGCTCGTGCCCAACTGAAGAAAGTACCACGACTGGGACCGACGGCCTATCAGCAATGTGCAGGCTTCCTGCGTATCCCTCATGCCAAGAACCCCCTCGACAACAGTGCCGTGCATCCAGAGAGCTACCCCCTTGTGGAACGGATGGCCCATGACCAGGGGTGCACCGTGGAAGAGCTCATCAGCAACCCCGCCCTGCGGGAAAAGATAGACATCCGGCATTATGTCACCGCCGAAACGGGTATCCCCACCCTCACCGATATCATGAAAGAACTGGAGAAGCCGGGAAGAGATCCGCGCGAACAGATTGAGGTCTTCGAGTTCGACCCGAATGTGAAAGAGGTGGATGACCTGACAGAAGGGATGATTCTGCCAGGGATTGTGACGAATATCACCAACTTCGGTGCCTTCGTAGATATTGGAGTACACCAAGACGGACTGGTCCATATCTCGCAGTTAGCCAACAAGTTCGTGAAAGACCCTAACGATGTTGTTCACCTACATCAACACGTACAAGTGAGGGTCGTTGGAGTAGATAGAAGACGGAACAGGATATCCCTTTCCATGCGCTTATGACGCGTGAGAATGATGAGGATTCGATGAATCGCTATGATTTTGGCCAATAATTGGACAAAATATCAGGAATAGCATACACTCTATCACATTTTTTTATATCTTTGCACTGGTTTCCAAAAATCTCAAACAAAAGAATAGTATTCGAATATGAAAAATTTCCTTCTGAATGTGCTCGCCACCGTGGTGGGTATTATCGTATTCCTACTGATTGTAGGGATATTCGGAATTATGAGCATCGTAGGCATGGTAGCCTCTTCGGATGCCACTACCAAAGTAAAAGACAACAGTGTGCTGGTTCTCAACATGAACGGTAACATGGAAGAGCGTACGGAGAACGATCTGGTTGCCACACTGTCGGGAATGGTTGACACAAGTATCAGTCTGGAGGACATCCTCAATGCTGTGAAGAAAGCCAAGGACAACGACAACATCAAAGGTATATACATCGAGATGGGAATGTTCAGCAGCAACTCGCCCGCTTCTACTCAGGAATTGCGCGATGCACTGGCTGACTTCAAGAAAAGCGGTAAGTGGATTGTAGCCTATGGTGATCAATATACCCAAAGCTCCTATTATCTGGCCAGTGTTGCCGATAAGATCTGGTTGAATCCCTATGGTATGATTGACTGGCATGGCTTAGCTGCTCAGCCGTACTATCTGAAGAATTTGATGGAGAAATACGGGGTAAAGGTGCAGCTGGCCAAGGTGGGTGCGTACAAGAGCGCACCTGAGACCTTCACATCAGACCACATGAGCGATCCTAACCGTGAACAGGTCACCGCCTACATCACAGGTATTTGGGATACGATGCTGAGTGATGTTGCCACTACCAGGAAGATTAGCAAGGAATCATTGAATGCCATGGCTGACGGGATGGTGATGCTCGATGATCCTCAGAACTATGTTCAGCAGAAGCTGGTGGATAAGTTATTGTATAGTGATGAGGTGAAAGGGGAAGTAAAGAAACTCCTTCAGCTCGATGAGAAAGACGACATCCGTCAGATCAGTGTGGAGCAGATGCAGAATGTCAAGGAGAACCATAAAGGTGACCAGATTGCCGTGTATTACGCCTATGGCGACATCGTTGACGAGAAGATGGAGAACATTCTAGGTCCTACAGAACATCAGATTGTAGGAAAAGATGTGAGCAAGGATCTGGAGAAACTGGCCAACGACGACAACGTGAAAGCTGTTGTGCTGCGTGTGAACAGCGGAGGAGGATCTGCCTATGCCTCTGAACAGATCTGGCATGCCATGATGAACCTGAAAGCCAAGAAGCCCGTCGTGGTATCCATGGGCGGTATGGCTGCCTCTGGCGGTTACTACATCAGCTGTCCGGCAAACTGGATTGTGGCTGAGCCGACCACCCTCACAGGAAGTATTGGCATCTTTGGCATGTTCCCCGACTTCAGCGGACTGCTCACCCAAAAGTTAGGTGTGAAATTTGATGAGGTGAAGACCAACAAGAATGCAGGCTTCGGTACGATGGCACGTCCGTTCAACGAAGAGGAGATGAATTATCTCAATACCTATATCGAACGAGGATATCAGCTGTTCCGCAAGCGTGTGGCCGACGGCAGAAAGCAAAGTGTTGATGCCATTGAGAAGATTGCTCAAGGACATGTATGGCTGGGCAAGGATGCGCTGGGCATCAAACTCGTTGACCAGTTAGGCAGCATCGATGATGCCGTGAAGAAAGCAGCCCAGCTTGCCAAACTGGATGAATACCACACCTCGGCCTATCCTGGCAAGGGGGATATCTTCGAAGACTTGCTTCAGGGTACATCAGCCGTCAGCGGCAATTACCTCGATGCACAGATGCGGACAACCCTCGGTGAGTATTATGAGCCGTTCATGCTACTGAAGAACTTGAACAAGCAGAACGCAATCCAGGCTAGGATTCCGTTCTATATGAACATACGATAAAATATCATGGAAGGTGATTTCATCAAAATTCACGAATGGCTATTGCCTCTGAGCTGGATTTACGGACTTGGCGTGGGAATCCGCAACCGGCTCTTTGACATGGGAATTCTGAAAAGCCGTGACTTCAAAGTGCCCGTTATCTCGGTGGGAAACATCACCGTGGGGGGATCGGGTAAGACTCCCCATGTGGAGTATCTGGTCCGTCTGCTTCGCGACAAGACCAAGGTGGCGGTGCTCAGTCGTGGCTATAAACGCAAGAGCCGCGGTTATGTCCTGGCAGACAAGGATGCAACAGCTCGTATGATTGGTGATGAGCCCTACCAGATGAAGAAGAAATTTCCTGATGTCTATGTGGCCGTTGACAAAAATCGCTGTCACGGTATCGAGCGGCTCACAGAGGATGAGAATACCAAAGATACAGACGTTATTCTTCTCGACGATGCCTATCAACATCGATATGTGAAGCCTGGAGTTAACATCCTGCTGGTTGACTACCACCGCCTGATCATCTATGACAAGCTACTGCCTGCAGGACGGCTTCGGGAACCCAAACAGGGAAAGAACCGAGCTGATATCGTCATCGTGACGAAATGTCCTCGCAACCTCAAGCCCATGGAATTCAGGGTGCTCACACGCGCCATGGACCTGTACCCCTATCAGAAACTGTTCTTCACCACCCTGAAATACAACAAGCTGAAGCCCCTTTATTTCGGTGAGGACCGGCCCGTCAGTGACATCCAGCCCGAAGAGAACATCCTGCTGCTCACAGGTATAGCTTCACCCAAGCAGATGATCATCGACCTGGAGCCTTACACGAAGAATATCACACCGCTCACCTACCCCGATCACCATCAGTTCAAACGGAAGGATATCGAGCGCATCAACGAGCTGTTCGCCGCCATGCCCGAACCCAAGATGGTCATCACCACCGAGAAAGACAATGCTCGGCTCTTCGGTGTGGAAGGACTGTCAGATGAAGTTCGCCAACATATTTATATGTTACCTGTGGAGATCGAGTTCATGCTGGAGCAACAAGAAGAGTTTAACGAAAAAATCATTGGATATGTACGAAAGAATTCAAGAAACAGCGTCCTGGCTAAAGCAAAGGATGACCACAAGTCCAACAACCGCAATCGTTCTGGGAACGGGACTCGGACAATTAGCTTCCGAAATAACGGATAAATATGAATT
>OCTX012268721.1_pt1 | contig 14053 bp, 7 predicted proteins | sample 1539691 | NCBI WGS metagenome assembly OCTX01 (sample SAMN02144231, study PRJEB22623) | gut metagenome | biome: sheep rumen | host: Ovis aries | place: New Zealand | reverse complement strand
GGCAGGCGGTAACTGGTGAGCAGCGTGCCGTTGTAGCGCTGGTCGGTCTCTTTCACCTCGTCGAGGATCTTCCAGAGATAGAGCGAGGGGAGATAGCGGGTGAAGCCGCGGCCGTAGGGCGAATAGTACTTCGACACATCGACATTGAGGCCGGTCTCCTTGCTGGGGATGTTGGCGTTGCTCAAACCGGTGACACGCACAAAGACGTTGGTGTTCTTGTTGCCGCTGCCGCCCAGGTCGTTGGCACCGTTGTTCCACATCGGCACAAACATCAGGTTGGTGGCACTGCCGCCCTGACGGCCATAGCCCGTACGGGTCATGAGCGAGTTATACTGGCCGGTGCCGCCGTCAGCGAAGCGATAGGGCACGCAGTTGTTACGGTTGGCTGAAGTGAGGTCGTTGCTGTAGTAGACGCCAAAGAGGTTCTCGGTGTTCTTGGTGACGTCCTCGTTGTTCAGGTTCCAGGTGTCGCTGTAGCGGCTGTAGAACGAAGCGCCGCTGCTGGCAATCACGTCGTCGGCGGCATTGAGGGCCTCGGTGTAGAGATTGCCGTAACCAGTCACGCTGTTGGCACCCAGCCACGAGGCGGCATACAGTGCCACACGGGCATAGAGGGCTTCAGCCGAATAGTAGTAGGCACGGCCATAGCCGGTGGCGGCACCAGCCTTCATCACGCCGGCAGCCTTATACTTCTCCATGGCCACCTTCAGGTCGTCGAGGATATGTCCATAGATCTCAGCCTCCGGCACACGCACCGGATTGGTGTTCACCGACGAGATGGGCTCGCCGTTATAGGGCACGGGACCCCAGATGGCCACCAACTGTGAGTAGTAGAGGGCACGGAGGAAATAGGCATCGGCCAGGTAGGCCTCTTTCTTCGTGTCGCTGATGACAGTGTTCTTCGGCACATATTTCATCACGTTGTTGCAAACATCGATGCCGGCATAGAAGAGTTCCCAGTACTGGTCGAGACAGGGGTTGTCGTTGACGGCTGCCGTGCCGCTGGTAGACGAGAATCCCAGACTCTCCTGGGTGAGGTCGTACTTCAGCATCGACTTCTGCTTGTTGTCGTAGCCGAAATAAAAGAGGTCGGTACCCATCTCGGCGATGCCCAGCGAGGGTTCCTTGCCCCACCATCCGTGAGTATAGGTGTAGGCCGACTGTATCAGTCCGTCGATGCCAGTGACTGTATTGTAGGTCAGGTCGGCAGTAGAGCCTGTCTTGTTGTCCTCTTCCAGATAGTCAGAACAAGCGGTGAAGGCCAGGGCTGTGGCTGCCATGAAAATGCTTAATATCTTTTTCATAATCGTATCGTAGTTTTTGAGTTAGAATGTGACGTTAACACCCACCACCACTTGCTTGGCCATCGGGAAGGCAACGGCACCGCCGCGCTCGGGATCATAATTGTCGAAATGGCTGAAGGTGAAGTAGTTCTTCATTGAGCAGTAGACACGGGCACTGTTGATGTATGCCTTGCTGATGAGACGCTTGGGCAGGTTGTAACTCAGGGTGATGTCCTTGATCTTGAAGTAGTCGGCCTTCTGCATCATGACGCTCGACTTGTATTGTGTCGAAGAAGCGCCTTTAGCACCCGGCGAGGGGATGTCGGCACCCTGGTTGTCGGGTGTCCAGTAGTTCAGGTCGCCCCAGTTGGCACCGTCGTAGAGGTAGAGGTTGTAGCCCTGATAACTCATGTAGCCACCCAGGCGTGCCATTGTCTGCAGGCTGAGGGTGAAGTCCTTGTAGGAGAGCGAGGTGCTCAGACCGAGGATGGCCTTCGGCGAAAGGTTATAGATAATCTTGTCGTTGTCGTCGATGACATCGTCGCCGTTGGTGTTGGCCACCTTCGGCGTGCCGGGATCGCCATAGTCAGAGTAGGGCTTCTCGAAGTTGGGGTGCTCAGCCATATACTGGTCGAACTCGCCGACGCCCCACATACCCTGAATGTCGTAGGCGTAGTAGGCCGATACGGGCTCGTCGACTCTCTTGATGTCCATGCCGTTGACAAACTGCGTCACGCCGTCGGCCAGTTCGTCGATATAGTCGCGGGCAAAGGTGGCACTGGCACTAACACTCCACTCCCAGTCGTTGGTGCGCACAGGGATGGCGTTGATGCCAAGTTCCAGACCGTGGCCGCGGGTCTTGCCGACGTTGTCAATCAGGCTGGTATAAACGGTAGAGGCAGGAGCCGTCTTGTAATAGAGCAGGTCGTAGGTCTTGCTCCAGTAGTAGTCGATGGTACCACTGAGTCGACCGTCGAAGAATCCGAAGTCGAGACCGAGGTCGACAGCGGAGGTCTTCTCCCAGGTGAGGTTCTCATTGGCCATTGTCATCGGAGCCATGGCCGACGAACTGGGCACGATGGGCGACACGGTGGCCAGCGTCTGGTAGGGGTTGATGGCGGCGTTGCCCGACAGGCCCCACGACAGGCGCAGTTTGAGGTTTGACAGCCACGACTTGGTGCTCTCCATGAAGTTCTCCTCGATGATACGCCAGCCGGCACTCACTGAGGGGAAGTAGCCCCATTTCTTGCCTTCGGCCAGCACCGACGAGCCGTCGGCACGCAGCGAAGCCTGCAGCAGATACTTGTCCATGAACGAATAGTTGACACGGCCGAAGAACGACACCATCGACTGCTTGGTGTAGTCGGAGTGCTTGTAGGGCGAGCCGATATTGTCCACATAGTAGAACGAGTTGTTGTAGTAGTGTTCCTCGCCGGCCGAGCCGTTCAGTTCGAGGTCCTCGTTGACGACCTGGTACATCTCATGACCCAGCAGGAAGGTGAAGTCGTGCTTGTCCTGCAGCGAGAGGCTGTAGTTAGCCGTGTTCTGCCACGTGTACTTCGTGCCGATGCTGGGAGCATAACTGATATAGGTGTTGTGAGGGGTCTGGTAGCGGCCCTGGCTCTCATAGTCCTGATAGATGCCGTCGCGTGAGTTGTCGCGGTCGAGTGTGAACTGCGACTTCACCACGAGGCCCTTAATGGGTGTCAACTGCACGTAGGCCGAACCGAAGAAGCGGGTGGTCTCTGTGTTGCGCTGGTAGTTGCCGTTCTCGTCGAGCAGCGGCGAGCAGTGGGCGGGATACCAAGGGTTAGGCGTGGCGTTGATGCTGCCGTCGTTCAGATAGGCGTGGGTGATGGTGGTCATCTTCTGTGCCTGACCGAAGATACCGCCGTTACGACGGTCGTTGCTTCTGTAGGTATAACTCAGACTGGCACCCACCTTCACGATGCTGTTGATCTTATGGTCGATATTGGCACGTCCGGTATAGCGGCGGAACTTGTTGCCCTCGAGCATACCGCGGTCGTCCATCAACGAGGCGGAGACGTTGAAGTTGGTCTTCTCGTTGCCGCCCTGTACGCTCACCTCGTAGTTCTGGCCCACGCTGTTCTGGGTGGCCAGGTCGAGCCAGTCGGTGTACGACTTGTCGGCATAGATGTCGGCCGTCAGCGTGCCGTCGTCCAACTGCTGTCCCAGCACGTCGGCAACAGTGGTGGTGCGCTGTGCTGCCGTCCAGTCGCCGGCAGCCTTCATCTTCTGATAGTCGGCGGCATCAATCAGACGCTGCACCTCCTTGTCGCCATACATAGGCTTGGTCAGGCTGGTGGGACTCTTGAACGACAGATAGCCGTTGAAGGTCACACGGGTCTTGCCGGCCGAGCCGCGCTTGGTGGTGATAAGGATGACACCGTTGGCACCCTTGGTACCGTAGATGGCCGTCGAGGCAGCATCCTTCAGGATGTCCATCGACTCGATGTCGCCAGAGGGGATGTCAAGCGTTGACCCGTACTCTACACCATCAACGATGACCAGCGGAGAGTTACTGGCAGTCAGTGAACGGGTGCCACGCATATTCAGACTGATGCCGGCACCGGCCTCACCGCTGCTCACCTGAATGTCAACGCCGGGAACCTTGGCCTGCATGGCCTCCATCACGTTGGCACCGGCCACCTTCTGGATGTCTTCCAGTTTCACGCTGGCCACCGAACCCGTCAGGTCCTTCTTCTTCATCGTGCCGTAACCCACGACGACGACTTCGTCAAGACCCATCGCATCCTCCTGCAGGGTGATGTTGATGGGCTGGTTGCCGGTTACAGGAATCTTCTGTTCCCTGTAGCCCACATAGGAAACTTTGAGGACGGCATTGTTGGGCACTTTCTGGATGGTAAAATTACCATCGAGATTCGTCACGCCACCGATGCTGGTGCCGTCGACAATGACGCTCACACCAATCAATGGTTCACCCGATGCATCCTTCACTGTGCCCGTGACGGTCTTCTGTGCATAGGCAAAGAAGCACATCATGGACAGGAGTAATGCCACTGAGGCTCTTTTAATTTGATAACTCATAGATGTTGTTTTTTAATTAGTTAATAAAAAAGAAAGTTTAAGATTTATATTGGTTAAACAATTTATTCAAGCACATCCACTTCGACAATCCGCAGTTCCGTCTTACCCTGGGCACTCTTCATGCGATCCATCTCGTTGGCCACACCGCCTGCCAGTTCCTTGACCAGACCAAACTTCCGGCTGTCCTGTGCCGGGCCCACCATTTTAATAGTCAGGCCCTTGTCGGCCACTGGCTGAGGGATGCTGATATGGACATAGCCAAGCGATGCAGGGGTGACGCCCTCCCATACCTTTTTCTTGCCGGCATAGACCTCAAGGGGGTAGCACTTCTGGCGCCATCCGGTCAGTTTGAGAACAATCTCTCTGACAGCAGCCTTACGAGACAACTGATAAGCCACCCAGGCATTCTCCCGCTCGCCGTCGCTCTTCCATTCTGTCAATTCATTATCATCATAAGCCTTTTGAGCATCAGACTGGTTGCTGCCAGCCTTCACACCGACGATATCTACGGTCTTGTATAAATCCGCATAACTTGGCGTCGACGGTGTCTCACCGCGGACAAGACTGGGCTTCAGGGTCAGCGACGGCAACACATCAGCAGCGGGAGCCTGCTGGCTGTGGACAGTCAGGATAGCCGGCCGCACACCATCAGCACAGACGGAGAGCCCTATCTCGCCAGCCGTCGGCGTAGAACGCACCAAGATACGGTTGACGCCACACTCTACAGGCAGCGACATCGCCCCAACATAGTTGTCGCTCACATTCTTCTTGTTCGCTGCATCGAGCAGGTTCTTGTCGCGACGGCTATCGTCCTGCAGGAAGTCTTTGTTATTCCGGGTGGCAATACCCCCAATCCAACGGGCCTCGCCCCACAATTGGAAGTGCACCATGCGGTTGTCAAGCGGACAACGGCGGCCTTGCTTGTCGACCACCTCCACCTGGACAAGCATCATATCTGCACCGTCTGCTTTCATGCCTTCCGGATTCTCGATGGCTGTCAGTTTCAGTTGAAAGGGGTCGCCCGCTGTCTCTATCTGATAAGAAGAGCCATCACTGCCTTTGGCCTCGATGATACCTGGTTCAAACTTCACATCCCTAAAAGTGAAGAGCCACCGGAACGAGCGCTCACCCTTGCCCAACGACTTGCCGTTGACAAAGAGTTCCACTTCATCTGCAGTGGAGACCACATAGACCGGCTTCACGACGTCTCCTCCTGCCGGAGTGCCATCCCCGTAATTCCAATGGCCCACAATATAGGTCCGTTTCCTTTCCGGCGACACCCACCCGTCCCACATCACCTGATGGGCATAGAAAGCATCCTTCGGAATGCGCATCGCATCGGTCACGCCACTCGTTCGGTAGTTGGATTCGCCACGATGGTGGGTATTGGTGTCGCTGAACACTATTTTCACACCACCACTATTGACACGCTTTCCTGTTCCCGGACGCTCCATCCAGTATTCGTGCCAACGCTCCACCATGCCACAGGCCAGACTGTCCATGTTGTGGTTGTAGTCGAGAGCCGGTGCGCCACGATAGAGCGGCCCGTCGCCCTCCTGATGGTAGGGATAGGAATATTCGTCCCAATATTTGCGCAGACCTTCATCACGATAGTACTCCATTGCCCACATGGGCTTCGTGGCACTCTTGTTGATATAGAGCATCTCGCCACCGTATTCGGCCTCAGGACGGTCGAGCATTTCCCGGGAGCCGATGGCCCGTCCGCCACAGGGGTCATACTGGTTGCGAATGGCTTTCATCTCCTCCATGTGCTCTTTCGAGATACGGAAGTTGCCACACTCGTAAAAGACGATACTCGGATTATTCCTATTGTAAATAATTGCATCTCGCATCAGTTGGGTGCGCTGTTGCCAGCGGGCACCGTCGACATCTTTCTCTGCATCACCGGCAGGCATCGCCTGGAGCAGGCCCACACGGTCGCAAGACTCAATGTCCTGTTTCCAGGGACAGACGTGCATCCAGCGTACCATATTGCCGCCCGACTCCACCATCAGCGCATTCGAGTAGTCGCTCAGCCAGGCTGGAACACTGATACCCACGCCGGGCCATTCGTTCGAAGTGCGCTGGGCATAACCATGCACCATCAGACAACGGTCGTTCAGATAGAACCGGCCGTCGCTGAACGCTGTCTTACGGAAGCCGGTGCGGGTGACGACGCGGTCGAAAGCCCCCTCTACGGCCCCCGAGGGGGCTTCAATAGTTTTGTTGGCAGAGGTGGCTATAGTGTCCCCCTCGGGGGACGAAGGGGGGGCTAATGAGGTTTCTATCGTATAGAGATAGCCATAGCCCCACGACCAGAAATGCAGACCTTCGACAGCCTTGCTGACACTCACCGTGCGCACCTCTCCAGGCTTCATCGTGTAACGCTGGCCATCCAGACGGGCTACTTCGTGCCCATCGATGTCGAACACCTTGGCAAAGAAAGTGAACGAACGCTCGACGGCATCCTCATTTTTCACTTGCGACTCGATATGAATAACAGCGTTGTGCCCGGCGATGTCAAAGTCGGTGGCATAGATATAGGTGCCGGTGGTGCCCAGGTTCGAATAGAGTGGCAGCGTCTGGTAGAGTTTGTCGGTCAGATGCAAATACACATTCTTAGGCAGACCGCCATAGTTGGCATTGAAGTTCTTGTCGTTCCACTGATAGCGGCTGTTGAGCGTACGGTCACGATACTGCCACGAGTTGTCGCAACGCACGGCAATTACGTTTTCACCTATTATAATATAAGGTGTAAGGTCAAAGCCGAAAGCCATCACGCCATTGTCGCTGAAACCGACATGATGGCCGTTCAGCCACACATCGGCACCCTGTCGGGCACCCTCGAACTCGATAAACACTTTTCCGTCTGCCTCATCGGCACTCAGACGAAAGTGCTTGCGGTACCAGCAGATGGTGTCGGTCAGGTCGACGATATCTTTCTTGAAGGCCTCGCCGCCATTGAAGGCATAGGGCAGCGTTACCCGTTGCCAACTGTGGTCATCATAATCGGGTTGTGCCGCTCCGGCCACGTCTCCCACTGCCAGGCGCCAGTCGGCATTGAAATTGAGTTTCTCCCGTTCTGTCGCCGTTGCCGATAGCGAAAGAAGCAACGCAAGTACTAGCAACAGTTTTCTCATGTGTGTCGGTATTACAGGTGTTGGTATTACTGTATTGTCTCACCGTTCAGCACCACATTCTTCAACGTCAGGTTCTCAATCGGACGCTTCGCGAATGGTTTGTCCTTGCCGTGGTCCTGCGAGTCGATGTTGTCAAACGTGAAGTTCTTCAAGGCATACTTGTCTGAACCGGTCACATTGAAGAACACGCCACAGTCCATCTGTATATTCCTGAAAGTGATGTCGTTACACTGCGACAGCGGCATGTCGGCACGCTCCTGCTTCTCATAGAACTGGGTCCAGGGACGCACCAGCAGACAGTTGCGGCACTTGCCGCTGAAGTTCTCCACCAGCACATACTCGTAGTGCTGAGGGGTGTCGGGACGCATCTTCAGCCACAGCACATTGTTGGTGTTGTCGGCCACACAATTGCGCATCACCACGTTCCAGTCGTGCACCGACTCCGAACCGAGCGTCATGCAGCCGTGCACTGTGCCATAATGGCAGTTCTCCACCAGAATGTTGTAGCAGGGGCCGTTCTCCGGTGCCTGATCGGCGAAGGTGCCTTTGCCGCCTTTCAACACCACAGCGTCGTCGTTGACATTCATATAGCAGCCGCGCACCACCACGTCGTGGCAGACATCGATGTCGATGGCATCGGTCGAAGGGCCTTTGATGTCTACGGTCGACGAGTAGATATACAGGTCGAGGTAGCGCACATGGTCACAACGGTAGATATGGTTTGTCCAGAATGGCGAGTTGATCAGACGCACATCCTGAATGGTCACATTCTTCGAATTGGAGATATAGGTCAGACGCGGACGCTGCGCATCTTTGTTGGTGCACTGCGGGTTCCACTTGCGACGAATCCAGAACTCCTCCCAATAGTCCTGTCCGCTGCCGTCGATGGTACCCTTGCCGCAAATGGTGAAGCCATCGACGCCATCGGCATTGACGAGGGCCACGAAATACTTGCAGGTCTGACCCTCGATGCGTGTCTCGCGGATCTCGAAGTCGTGAATGCGGTCGGAACCTTTCAGCACGCCGCCCTCCTCTATATAAAGATGTGTGCCCTGCTTGAAGAACAGACTGCCGGTATAAAACGTTCCCTTGGGTACCACGACGACGCCCCCACCCTCTTGGGCGGCTTTGTCGATGACGGCCTGAATGGCCTTCGTCTGGATATCGGTCGTGCCCTGACGCACACCGTAGTTGGTCAGCACATACTGCTTGCCCAAGGTCTTCACGTCGACCTTCGCCGTATCGGTAAACCAAGCCGACATGGGTTCGCCGTTTGGCCACACCTCCTGCTTCACCATCTTCTTCTTACCCATGGCCACAGTGCAGAGCATCAGCATCATGAGGCCCATCAACAGTCTCTGTTTCATTGTCTTTGTTACTTTAAGATTAGTTTCTGGCGACAAAGTTACGAAAAAATTATTAAACTGTGCACATTATATAAAAAAAATTCGTACCTTTGCGGAAAAATAAATTAACAATTTAATTATGGTGTTATGAAAGAATTCTTCAAGTACACTCTCGCCACCATCTGTGGCATTGTGATTTTAGCCATCATCGCGGGCATCATGTTCATGATTTCGCTGGCCAGCATGGTGGCCAGCAGTAGTGCTCCAGCCAAGGCAGACAAGAACTCCGTATTCGTGCTCAGCCTCAATGGTGTCATCTCGGAGCGTGCAGAAGACGAGAATCCCTTCTCGGAACTGCTGGGCGAAGCCGACATGAGCATGATGGGACTCGACGATGTGGTGAAGGCCATCAAGACAGCCAAGGACAATGAGAACATCGAGGGCATCTACATCGAGGGAGGTGCATCGGCCTTTGATTCGCCTGCCACTGCCCAGCAAGTGCGTGACGCTCTGAAAGACTTCAAGCAGAGCGGCAAGTGGATTATCGCCTATGCCGACCAATACCTGCAGAGCAGTTACTACGTGGCCAGCGTGGCCGACAGCCTGTTCATCAACCAGACCGGCATGATCGACTTCAAAGGCTTGGGCGGAAAGAACTACTATATGACCGGACTCTACGAGAAAATCGGCGTGAAGTACCAGGCCACCCGCGTCGGCAAATACAAGAGCGCCGTGGAGAGTGTCACCCGCAAGGACATGAGCGAGAACGACCGTGAACAGCGCGAAGCCTTCTTGCAGGCCATCTGGAAACATTGGCTGGCAGACATGGCCGAAGACAGGAAAGTAACTGCCGACCAACTGAACCAACTGGCTGACGACAGCATCATGGTCTTCGCCAGTGTCGACGACTACAAGGCTGCCCGGCTGGTCGATGGTGCGATGTATCCCGATGGCATCAAGAAGATCATCAAAGGCAAACTGGGCCTTGGCGATGACGATGCCATCAGCCAACTGACCTTGAGCGACGTGCTCGGCCTCAGCAAAGAGGAGAAGAGCGACGGTGATCAGATTGCCGTCTACTATGCCTACGGCGAAATCATCGACGCTCCCCTGTCGTCATTCACTTCCGAGCATGCCATCGTGGGCTCCACAATGGTGGAGGACCTGAACAAACTGGCTGCCGACGACGATGTGAAGGCTGTGGTGCTGCGCGTCAATTCGCCCGGTGGCAGCGCTTCGGCATCGGAGCAGATCTGGAACGCCCTGAAACAACTCAAAGCGAAGAAGCCTCTGGTGGTCTCCATGGGCGGCTATGCCGCTTCGGGTGGCTATATGATCAGCGCCCCCGCCAACTACATCGTGGCAGAGCCCACCACCATCACCGGCTCTATCGGCATCTTCGGGCTCATCCCCAATTTCAGTGAACTGGTCACCGACAAACTGGGCGTCACCTGGGACGGCGTGCAGACCAACAAACATGGCGACTACGAGACCAACCTCATCTTTGCCAAGGACAACGAGACCGAACTACGCTATATGCAGACCTTCGTCGACCGGGGCTACGACACCTTCCTCGGCATTGTGGCCGAAGGACGCGGAATGACCAAGGAGCAGGTCAACGAGATAGCACAGGGCCGTGTCTGGGTGGCCACCGACGCACTGCCCATCAAACTGGTCGACCAACTCGGCTCGCTCGATGATGCCGTGAAGAAGGCTGCCGAACTGGCATCGACAGACAACTACTATGCAGCCCCCTACCCTGCCAAGACCGACTGGATGGATGCCCTGCTGGCCTCCGCCGAGGAGAAGAAAGGAAGTTATCTGGATGAGCAGATGAAAGAAATGCTGGGCGAACTCTACGAACCGCTGACCGAGGCACGCAAGGACCGCCAGCGCAGTCGTCTGCAGGCCCGTCTGCCGTTCTCTCTGACAATCAAGTAATCAACAAGACAGGACGTGGAAGGCGATTTCATTAAAATCCGTGAATGGCTGTTGCCATTCAGTTGGCTTTACGGCATCGGCGTTAACCTACGCAATTTCTGCTACGACGTCGGTCTGCTGAAAAGCCACGCCTTCCACGTGCCTGTCATTTCCGTCGGGAATATCACCGTGGGAGGTACAGGCAAGACCCCCCATGTGGAATACCTGGTAAGACTGCTCCTGCCTAACAACAATGTGGCGGTGCTCAGCCGGGGCTACAAGCGGAAAACACATGGATTCCTGTTGGCCGACCAGTCGACTACAGCAAACGACATCGGCGACGAGCCGTATCAGATCAAACGGAAATTCCCCAAGGTCACCGTCGCTGTCGACAAAAATCGTGTCAGAGGCATCAACACGCTGACGGCACACGACAGCCATATCGACGTGGTACTCCTTGACGATGCCTTCCAACATCGCCACGTGAAGCCCGGCATCAACATCCTGCTAGTCGACTACCACCGCCTGATCATCTACGACAAACTGCTGCCGGCCGGCCGATTGAGAGAGCCGCTCAAAGGCAAAAACCGTGCCGACATCGTCATCATCACAAAATGTCCCAAAGACCTCAAGCCCATGGCCTATCGGGTCATCACCAAGGCTATGGACCTGTTTCCCTACCAGCAACTGTATTTCACCACCTTCGACTACGACACACCACAGCCCGTATTCCCGGAAGACCACCCGGAACCACTGGACAGCATACAGGCCCTGCAGCATCAACACGTGATGCTGCTTACTGGCATTGCCTCTCCACGCCATATCAAGGAAGATCTCAAACAGGCCGTCGACTGTCACCTGACCACCTTGGACTATCCCGACCACCATCACTTCAGCCCCAAAGACGTGACCCGCATCAATAGCGAGTTTGCAGCGATGCCTTCACCCAAGGTCATCATCACCACTGAGAAAGATGCCGCCAGGCTGTCCCACATCGAAGGATTGAGCGACGAAGTGCGCCACCATATTTATATATTACCCGTTCGCGTCAGTTTCATGCTCGAACAAGAAGACAAGTTTAACGAAAACATTAAAGGCTATGTACTCAAAAATTCAAGAAACAGCATCCTGGCTAAAGGCAAGGATGACCACAAGTCCGAAGACAGCCATCGTACTGGGAACAGGCCTAGGACAATTAGCTTCCGAAATAACTGAAAGGCTCGAGATTCCCTATGAGCAGATACCCAACTTCCCCGTGTCTACCGTCGAGGGGCACAGCGGAAAACTGATTTTCGGTAAACTCGGAGGTGTCGACATCATGGCCATGAAAGGCCGGTTCCACTACTACGAGGGTTACTCGATGAAGGAAGTGACCTTCCCTATTCGTGTGATGTACGAACTGGGCATCAAGACGCTCTTTGTCAGCAATGCTGCCGGAGGCATGAACCCTCAGTTCAAGATTGGCGACCTGATGGTCATCACCGACCACATCAACTTCTTCCCCGAGCATCCGCTGCGCGGCAAGAACTTCCCTACAGGACCGCGCTTCCCCGACATGCACGAGACCTACGACCACAACCTCATCCAACTGGCCAGCAAGATTGCCTACGAGAAAGGCATCCGCCTACAGTACGGGGTCTATATGGGCGTTCAGGGGCCCACCTTCGAGACCCCTGCAGAATATAAGATGTATCGCACCCTTGGCGGCGACACCGTGGGCATGAGCACCGTACCCGAGGTCATCGTGGCCCACCACTGCGGCATACGCACCTTCGGCATCTCGGTGGTCACCGACCTGGGAGGCTTCGACCAGCCCGTAGAAGTCAGCCACGAAGAGGTACAGCAGGCCGCCGACAAGGCCCAGCCGCTGATGACCGAAATCATGCGTGAAATGATTGTACGCTCCGAACAGATAGAAAGCAACAAGAAAGAAAAGTTCAATACCGACCATCCCACAGAAGAATGGAAATAGCAAAACTTGGAGAGTTTGGCCTGATCGAACGACTGACCAAAGATCTTGACAACAAAAACGAAAGCACAAAGTACGGCGTAGGCGACGACTGTGCCGTGCTCCACTACCCCGACACCGAGGTGCTCATCACCACCGACCTGCTCATGGAAGGCGTACACTTCGACCTCACCTACATCGACTTGAAGCATCTGGGCTACAAGTCGGCGATGGTCAACATCAGCGACGTGTTCGCCATGAACGGCACACCACGCCAGATTACCGTCTCGCTGGCACTCTCGAAGCGGTTCACCGTAGAGGACATGGAAGAGTTCTATGCCGGACTGCGGCTGGCTTGCGAGAAATGGGGCGTCGACATCGTGGGAGGCGACACCACCTCGTCATACACCGGACTGGCCATCAGCATCACCTGCATCGGCGAGGCACGCCAAGAGGATATTGTCTATCGCAGCGGAGCCAAAGACACCGACCTCATCTGCGTCAGCGGCGACCTCGGTGCCGCCTATATGGGACTACAACTACTAGAGCGCGAAAAGGCCGTCTACTATTCACAGGTAGACAGTCTGCAAAAGAAAATAGACGCGGCCCGTAAGAGCGGCAACTCACAGGAGATAGAGAATCTCAAGAAGCAGATGGACAACCTCAGCCAGCCCGACTTCAGCGGCAAGGAATATCTGCTGCAGCGCCAGTTGCAAACCGAGGCCCGCGGCGACATCGTCAAGCGGCTGCGCGAAGCAGGCATACGGCCCACGGCGATGATGGACATCAGCGACGGCCTCAGTAGCGAACTGATGCACATCTGCCGCCAGTCGGGCACAGGCTGCCGCATCTTCGAAAAGGAGATTCCCATCGACTACCAAACGGCAGTGATGGCAGAAGAGATGAACATGAACGTCACAACCTGCGCTCTCAATGGCGGCGAAGACTACGAACTACTCTTCACCGTACCCATCGGCGACCTGGAAAAAATTAAAGCATTGGACGATGTCCACCTCATCGGACACATCACCGACCGGAAGTTCGGCCATGTGCTCGTCAGCCGCGACAACCAAGAGTTCGAACTCAAGGCTCAGGGATGGAATCCGCTGAACAGCGAGAACTCTGACAAGCGTGATTGAATGTATATTTCCAGACAGAACTAACTTTTTTTTGAAAATAATCCGCTAAAAATTTGGTGGATTATTTTTTTTGTTGTACCTTTGCACCCGCAAACGAAAGGATGCAGTGATCTAACGAACAATGGTGCCTTAGCTCAGTTGGTAGAGCATCGGACTGAAAATCCGTGTGTCCCCGGTTCGATTCCTGGAGGTACCACTCCTCCTTTCA
>OCTX012244476.1_pt1 | contig 14060 bp, 8 predicted proteins | sample 1539691 | NCBI WGS metagenome assembly OCTX01 (sample SAMN02144231, study PRJEB22623) | gut metagenome | biome: sheep rumen | host: Ovis aries | place: New Zealand | reverse complement strand
CAGGAGGGGCTGGGGAAGCTTATTTATTATACCTACATGACATCCGACAAGCGCATAGCAGTACTGCTCTCCGGCGGCGTAGACAGCTCCGTCGCCGTCTACGAGCTGGTCCGACAGGGCCTGCACCCCGACTGTTTCTACATCAAGATAGCACCCAGCGGCGACGACGACGAGTGGGACTGCTCGATGGAGGAAGACCTGGAGATGGCACAGGCCGTGGCCCGCAAGTATGGCTGCAGCCTGGAGGTGGTAGACTGCAACCAGGAGTACTGGCAGCAGGTGACGAGCTACACCATGGAGAAGGTGAGACAGGGGCTGACCCCCAACCCCGACGTGATGTGCAACCGCCTCATCAAGTTCGGAGCCTTCCACCAGAAGCGCGGGCACGACTACGACCTCATTGCTACAGGGCACTATGCGCAGACGGAGGAAGAGGATAGTGGAAAGTGGAAAGAGGCGGACGAAATCGAAAATCGAAAATCCGTAAATCGTAAATTAAAGTGGCTTTGCACCGCCCCCGACCCTGTGAAGGACCAGACCGACTTCCTGGCCCAGATAGAGCAGTGGCAGCTGGAGAAGGCCATCTTCCCCATAGGCCACTACATGAAGGACGAGGTGCGCCGCATAGCCGAGCGCGAACACCTGGTGAGCGCACACCGACGCGACTCGCAGGGCATCTGCTTCCTCGGAAAGATTGACTACAACGACTACCTGCGGCGCTACTTAGGCGAGCAGAAGGGCGACGTGGTGGAGCTGGAGACAGGCCGCCGCATAGGCACCCATCAGGGGCACTGGTTCCACACCATAGGACAGCGCAAGGGACTGGGACTGGGCGGCGGGCCCTGGTTCGTGGTGAAGAAAGACATCGGGCAGAACATCCTCTATGTCAGCCACGGCTATGACCCGCAGACGGCCTACAGCCAGCACTTTCTCATACGTGCCTTCCACAGCCTCAACGGCGTCATGCCGCCCACGCAGGTGACCATCAAGATTCGTCACACGCCCGAGTGGCACGCCGCCACCCTGGAGCCGGCCGAGGAGCCGGGGGCATACGTCGTTCACTCCTCGGTGCCCCTGCACGGCGTAGCCCCAGGACAGTTCTGCGTAGTCTACGACGACCGCCACCACCGCTGCTACGGCTCCGCCGAGATTGCACTGAAGTGAAGAATTCTTCACTCTTCACTCTTCATTCTTCACTTTTGTTGCTCTTCACTCAAAAAGTATTTTCACTCCTATGAACAGCAGGATGAGTCCGCCCAGCAGCTCGGGCTGCAGCCGCCGGCTGATGTCCTGTCCGAAGCGTATGCCCAACAGGCAGCCCGCCACGCTCAGCACCAGTGACCCCGCGCCGATGGCCAGCAGCGGAAAGGTCAGCTGCGACGCACCGTAGCCCGTGGCCGCAAAAGAGATGCCCACGGCCAGCGCGTCGATGCTCGTGGCCACAGCCTGCGTCAGCTGCACTGACAGCCGCAGGGGGTTGAAATGCTGCTCCTGCGGCGGGCGCCGTGAGTCGATGATCATCCGCACCCCCAGGAACGTCAGCAGCCCGAAGGCCACCCAGTGGTCGTAGTCCTCTATATACTGTCGGAAGCGGCTCGTAGCCAGCCACCCTATGAGCGGCATCAGCGCCTGAAACAGCCCAAAGAGCACCGCCATGCGCACCATGGGCGCCCACAGCCAGCGGCGCACCACCACGCCGCTGACGATGCTCACCGCAAAGCAGTCCATGGCCAGCGCCACTGATAGCAGCAGTATGTCAGTCCAATACATCATAACGGCTGCAAAAGTACAAAGAAAAACAAAGAAAACGAAAGTTTTCAGCTTTTTTCTTTGCCGCTCAGCGTTTTTATTGTATCTTTGCACATTATTCAGAATAGTCAGTAGTTAAAAACCTTCGTTATGTATTCCAAGCAGATGAAAAGCACTGGCGCCGACAGCAGGTCAGCGCTGGTCAGCGGCTGTGGCAACAGGCTGTGGCTGCTCCTCGTAGTGATGGTCATGGCAGCATCGGCACATGCCGGCAGCCATTGGGTAGGAACCTGGGGCACGGCCCCGCAACTGGTGGAGCCCAACAACAACCCTCCCTCGCCGGGACTGGGCGGCAACTCGCTGCGCCAGATAGTACAAGTGTCGATAGGAGGCGAGACCGTGAGGCTGAAGCTGACCAATGAGTTCAGCAGCGGCGCCACCGAGATTAAGGGGGTGGAGCTGTCGCTCGCCCTCACGGCCGGCAGCAGCAGCGACGTCGACGAGTCGTCGACCGTGAGCCTCACCTTCGGCGGCAGCACGTCGCTAACCATGCCGGCAGGAGGCACGGCCACTTCCGACGCCGTACGCTTTCCCATTGCCGACCGCCAGAATGTGGCCATCACCATACACTATGGCAACGCATCGTCGTCCAGCGTCAGCGGCCACCCCGGCTCGCGCACCACTTCGTACCTGAAGGCAGGCAACACCAGCGACTTCAGCGGCGCCATAAAGACCGACCACTGGTACAACATACTGGCCCTCGAGGTGGAGGCTCCCGAGGCGGCCGGCGCCGTAGCCATTCTGGGCAACAGCATCACCGACGGACGTGGCTCTACCACCAACGGGCAGAACCGCTGGGCCGACGTGCTCTCACGGCGCCTGCTGGCCAACGAGCCGACGAGGCAGGTGGGCGTGCTCAACATGGGCATTGGCGGCAACTGCGTGCTCGGCGGAGGGCTGGGACCCGCTGCCGTGAACCGCTATAAGCGCGACCTGCTGGGACAGGAGGGCGTGAAGTGGATCATCCTCTTCGAGGCCGTCAACGACCTGGGCTATTGCGCCAACGGCGTGCAGACCGCCAAGCGCATCATCGATGTTTACAAGCAAATCATACGCGAAGCCCACCAGAAGGGCATCTACGTCTTCGGCGGAACCATCACACCCTTCAAGGGCAACAGCTACTACAGTGCCGACCACGAGAAGGGACGCAGCACCATCAACCAGTGGATACGCACCACGACGATGCTCGATGGCATCATCGACTTCGACGCCGCCGTGCGCAACCCCGAAGACCCGGAGGCCATGCAAAGGACATTCCTCTTCGAGAACGACTGGCTGCACCTGAACCCGCAGGGCTACGAGGCCATGGGCGGATGCGTGGACCTGAGCCTCTTCACGAAGACTGGCCCGCTGGCCGCCGACGACGAGGAAGAGAGCTACGGCCAGGCGCTGTGGATGGAAGCCGAGCACCTGCGCACAACCACCGTGGGCACAGCCTTCCGGCCGGTCGACGACGACACGGCATCAGGGGGGCACTATCTGCTGACGGTGAACAACATCGTCAGCGCCGCACCCGCCGACAGCACCGACATGCTGGTGGCGCACTTCACGGCAAAGACCGCCGACACCTATCACATTTACGCGCGCGTACTCTGCCCCACCTGGGACGATGACAGCTACTGGATGGGCATCGACGGCGCGATGACCGACTTTGTCAACGGCCTGCAGACCACGGCATGGGACTGGAAAGAAATCTACAGCGGCTATCTGCAGGCGGGCAGCCACAAGCTGACCCTCGGCGGCCGCGAGGATGGTGCCCGCATCGACAAGCTGTGCATCACCACCAACCCCGAGGCACCCACAGGCATGGGCGGCACTGAGGAGCAGGTCACCCGCCTCTCGGCAGCGCCTCTCGGCAGCGGCAGCACCCGCCTCTACTCACTCGACGGACTGCCACGCACGGCAGCCGCTGCCAACGGCCTCAGCATCCGCGTGCAAAGGGCAGGCGACGGCACCGTAAGCGCGCGCGCCATCGTAGCACACAAAAAGACAAGAACACCCTAAGCACAGTATTATCATTTCCCTCGCGCGCGCGTTACACGCGCGTGAGCGACATTTTGGTTGCACCAGAAACATCTTGATTGCACCAGTGTTCATTTTGGTTGCACCAAAACTGATTATCAGATAGTTAGCGATGTTTATTTTTGCTTGCACCGCAAAATCATCTATATTGAAACAGTTAATGAAACCTAATGGCACCATAGGAAAACGTCCCAGGGCCTGGGACATTTCTGTGAGCGCACCTTTTTCAAAAAAGTGAATCGCTTTTTGAAAAAAGTGAATCGCTTTTTGAAAAAAGTGAATCGCTTTTTCAGAAAAACAACTTGTTTTGGTCAGTCTTTCTCCCCTCCAAAATCCCTCCACCCAGTACTCTGGTGCAACCAAAAAAACGCTCACGCGCGTGACGCGCGCGCGTAGCCCCAGTAACCGTTAAAAATACGCTCACTAAGATAGCTTGCTGTGGTTTTTTGGAATTTGCGAGATTCGTGTTCCACAACGACAGACGTTCGAAAACGTCTTTTTCAAATACTAAGACCGCCCGCTTACCCACCTGGGGATAACAAGCGACGCTGCAAAGCGTAAATCTTTTTTTTGAATCTTGCAAGAATATACAAGAAGTTTTTTGAAACTTTTCACCGTTTTTCTTTGTCAGTCGCCTTTTTTGTTGTAACTTTGCGCTGAAAACAACAAAAAACCAGAAAACCAGAAAAAAACAATGGCAAGAGTACTGATGATTGGCGCCGGAGGCGTCGCAACGGTAGCGGCATTCAAGATTGTGCAGAATCCGCAAGTGTTCACCGAGTTCATGATTGCCAGCCGCCGCAAACAGAAATGCGACGCGCTGGTGGAGGCCATACACCGCAAGGGATACACCATGCCCATAGAGACGGCACAGGTGGATGCCGACGACGTGGAGCAGCTGAAGGTGCTTTTCACGAGCTACAAGCCCGAGCTGGTCATCAACCTCGCACTGCCCTACCAGGACCTCACCATCATGGAGGCATGCCTCAGCTGCGGATGCAGCTACCTGGACACGGCCAACTACGAGCCGAAGGACGAGGCACACTTCGAGTACTCCTGGCAGTGGGCATACCGCGAGCGATTTGAGCAGGCAGGGCTGACGGCCATACTCGGATGCGGATTCGACCCAGGCGTCACCAGCATCTTCACGGCATACGCCGCAAAGCACCACTTCCAGGAGATGCAGTACCTGGACATCGTTGACTGCAACGCAGGCGACCACCACAAGGCCTTCGCCACCAACTTCAACCCCGAGATCAACATCCGCGAGATCACCCAGAAGGGACTCTACTGGGAGAACGGACAGTGGGTGGAGACTGAGCCGCTGGAGATTCACAAGGACCTGACCTACCCCGAGATAGGACCGCGCGACAGCTACCTGCTGCACCATGAGGAGATAGAGAGCCTGGTGCTGAACTATCCCACCATCAAGCGCGCACGCTTCTGGATGACCTTCGGACAGCAGTACCTGAAGCACCTGGAGGTAATACAGAACATCGGCATGAGCCGCATAGACGAGGTGGAGTACGAGGCACCGCTGGCCGACGGCACCGGCACGGCCCGAGTGAAGATAGTACCACTGCAGTTCCTGAAAGCCGTCCTCCCCAACCCGCAGGACCTGGGCGAGAACTACGAGGGACAGACCTCGATAGGCTGCCGCATACGCGGAATAGGCAAGGACGGACAGGAGCACACCTACTACGTGTACAACAACTGCTCGCACCGCGCCGCCTACGAGGAGACAGGCATGCAGGGTGTGAGCTACACCACCGGAGTGCCAGCCATGATAGGCGCCATGATGTTCTGCCAGGGACTGTGGCGAAAGCCCGGCGTGCACAATGTGGAGGAGTTCGACCCAGACCCCTTCATGGAACAGCTGAACCGGCAGGGACTGCCCTGGCACGAGATTCACGACCAGGACCTGGAGCTGTAACACCGCTGCCACAGATTACCTGACACGCTTTTTCTACCACAGATTACGCAGACCACACAGACCAACTTTGACAACCACAGATTACGCAGATTGCACAGATTAAGAAACGATGACAGCCGCTTCGTGGCGAAAACGGCGTAGCCTGATCTGTGTAATCTGCGTAATCTGTGGTAGAATTTATTACAGGAACCAACTTATGAAGAAACGACTATTCATTGGGGTGCTGGCCCTGTGCTGCTGGCTGGGCACCGTCAGCGGCCAGCACTTCCAGCAGGAGTTTGGCAATGCCCGCAAGCCCTTCGTCGAGACCATGGCCGTGCCCGACCATGCCGACCACCGCTACTGCCTGGGACAGCCGGCACGCCTGCGCATCAGCGCACGGCTGGGGGGCCAGCCCATCAGCGACGGCACCGTGGTGCGCTACCGCACAGGTCCCGAGATGCTGCCGGTGGCCAAGCAGGACAGCACCGTGTTCACAGGCGGCGAGGCCACCATCGTCATGGGCACGATGACAGAGCCCGGATTCCTGGCATGCCAGTATGAGTACATGGCCGACGGGCAGCGCCACAGCGACCTGGTGAAGGTGGCCTTCGAGCCGGAGCGCATCGCCACCCTCACTCCCCTGCCCCACGATTTCGACCGCTTCTGGCAGCAGGCGCTGAAGGAAGCACGCCGCGTGCCACTGGAGCCGCAGTATACCGACATCAGCGACGCCACCGACGAGCAGTTCACCACACAGCTGGTGCGGCTGCACGTGGGCCGCGAGAAGTGGATGCAGGGCTACCTCACCATGCCCCGCCAGGTGCCACAGGGCGGCATGCCCGTGGTGCTGGTGCCACCCGGCGCCGGCAGCCAGAAGATTTCGCCCAGCGACTACTTCCCCCGCCAGGGCTGCATCTACCTGAAGATAGAGATTCACGACAACGACCAGCTGCTGCCCGACGACGAGTACAACCGCATGCGGCAGCAGAAGTGTGAGGGCTACATGAGCCGCGGCATGGCCTCGCCCGACACCTATTATTATAAAGATGTGTATGTGGGCTGCGCCCGTGTGGTCGACTTCCTGTGCTCGCTGCCCCAGTGGGACGGCCGCAACGTCATCGTCACAGGAGGCTCGCAGGGCGGCGCGCTCACCATCGTCACCGCAGCCCTCAGCGACCGCGTCACCCTCTGCGCACCCTTCTACCCCGCCCTCTGCGACCTGCTCGGTTTCCGCCATCACCGCGCAGGAGGATGGCCGAAGTTCTTCAGCGGCTACTACAAGGACGCACGCACCGACATCCCCGACGAGCAGGCAGCACAGACCCTGCCATACTTCGACGTGGTGAACTTCGCACGCCGCCTCACCGTGCCCACCTTCATGAGCTGGGGATACAGCGACGACACCTGCTCGCCCACCAGCGTCTGGGCAGCATGGAACGCCATCACCGCACCTAAGACCTGCGACATCACGCCCACCAGCGCCCACTGGCGCTTCAGCAGCAGCCAGCAGAAATGCCTCGACTGGATGAAGCAGCACATGAGGTGACAGCAGGGGCATCATTTCGTGGCTATCATCATCCAAAAAGACAATCCCGAATCATTCACGGACAATCATGATCATTCATGTAGCGCCGCAGGCAGAATGGACAAATTATCGTAGCTCAGTGTCTCGCAAAAAATTCTCTGTCTCGGAAAAGGCCAAATAAAATTTGGCTTTTCGCTCAACTTTTCGTAACTTTGCAGCCAACTTCCGTAACGACGGAACAAATACGGATAATAGCCATAACAGAAGAGGAACGTACACACACATGAAGAAACTGTATATTGAAACCTACGGCTGCCAGATGAACGTGGCCGACTCGGAGGTGGTGGCCAGCGTGATGCAGATGGCTGGCTATGAGACGACGGAGGACATCAACGAGGCCGACGCCGTGCTGCTGAACACCTGCTCGGTGCGCGACAATGCCGAGCAGAAAATCTACCACCGCTTAGAAGCCCTCGACGCCATGCGCCGCCAGCGACAGTCCAAGCTCTCCTCCCTTCAGGGAGGGGCCGGGAGTGCAGCCGGGGGTGGCCTCATCATCGGCGTGCTGGGCTGCATGGCCGAGCGCGTGAAGGAGGAGCTCTTAGAGCAGCACCACTGCGACCTGGTGTGCGGCCCCGACAGCTACCTGTCGCTGCCCGACCTGTTCGCCCAGGCGGAGACGGGCCACAAGGCCATCAACATCGAGTTGTCGACGACGGAGACCTACCGCGACGTGGTGCCGCAGCGCATGGGCCTGGGGCACAAGATCGGGGGATTCGTCAGCATCATGCGCGGCTGCAACAACTTCTGTCACTACTGCATAGTGCCCTATACCCGTGGCCGCGAGCGCAGCCGCGACGTGGAGAGCATCCTGCGCGAGGTGCGCGACCTGCGCGACCGCGGCTTCAAGGAGGTGACGCTCTTAGGGCAGAACGTGAACTCGTACATGTGGAGGGTAGAGGGTGAAGGGTGGAGGGAGGATAGTCCTGCCACCAACTATTCTCCCTCCACCCTCCCTCCGTCACCCTCCACCAATTTCCCAGAACTGCTGAGAAGGGTGGCCCGCGAGGCACCCGAGATGCGCATCCGCTTCACCACCAGTCACCCGAAGGACATGAGCGACGAGACGCTGCACGTCATTGCCGAGGAGCCCAACGTGTGCCGCCACATACACCTGCCCGTGCAGAGTGGCAGCAACCGCATCCTGCAACTGATGAACCGTAAGTACACGCGCGAGTGGTACCTGGACCGCGTGGCGGCCATTCGCCGCATCGTGCCCGACTGCGGCCTGTCGACGGACATCTTCGTGGGCTACCACTCTGAGACGGAGGAGGACCACCAGCTGAGCCTGAGCCTGATGCGCGAGGTGCAGTACGACTCGGCCTTCATGTTCAAGTACTCCGAGCGCCCGGGCACCTACGCCTCGCGCCACCTGCCCGACGACGTGCCTGAGGAGGTGAAGCTGCGCCGGCTGAACGAGCTGATAGCACTGCAGACGGAGCTCTCGGCCCGGCAGAACCAGAAGGACGAGGGCCGCTGTTTCGACGTGCTGGTGGAGGGTTTCTCGAAACGCTCGCGCGACCAGCTGTGCGGACGCACGGAACAGAACAAGATGGTGGTATTCCCGAAGGGCGACCACCACATCGGGCAGACGGTGTGCGTGCGCATCACAGGCAGCACCAGCGCCACCTTGCTGGGGGAATTAGCATAATAGTCAGCCCCGAAGGGAACAAGCCCCGAAGGGGCGACGGAATACTGCCAGGGGTAGAACCCCTGGCAGCATCCATTTCAGCATAGTTTCATGAGGCGGGGGTTGCACCCCCGGCTGTATTCCGTCGCCCCATCGGGGCTTACCGCACCACTTTCTTTGTGCCACGGATGTAGATGCCCTGGCGGAGCTGGCTGACACGGCGACCCTGCAGGTCGTGGTATGCGTCGGCGTCATCGGCGGACTGAGGGGTGTACTGCCAGATGCCTGTCGTGGGCTTGTACACCACGCTGGCGCTGACGGTGACGTCGCCGGCGGGCATGTCGAACTCGCCGTTCTCCACGTAGATGTCGTTGCCCAGGTCGTCGGTGACGGTCCACTCCTTCAGCTCGTAGCCCTGCTGCAGTCTGATGCTGAGGGTGACGGGCGTGCCCTCGACGGCCTCGGTGGGCGTGGCGCTGATGGTGGCACCCACGGCGGGCTGCACGCAGTTCACGTCGAACAGCTCGTCCCACTGGGCGTAGAGGTCGGTGTGCGAGAGCAGCGTCACGGTGGCGCCGTCGGCATAGTAGTCGCCCGTGCCGTCGGCCTCGGTGCTCCATCCGTCGAAGACGAAGCCCTCCTTCGTCCACGGACAGGGCAGCAGGGCCGTGCTCTCCATAGCGTTCACGGTCTGCGTGGCTGTCTGCGCCCCGTTGTGGAAGGTGATGGTGCAGGTGGCCGTTGCCGTCTCGCTGCCCGTGCGGCGGTACAGCTGTATGGCCTTCTGATTGGTGTATGTGCTCGACTTGTAGTAGCGGAATCGCTTCTGTCCGTTCTGCGTGTTGAAGCGCAGGTAGGAGTCTCCGCTGATGATGTCTGCCTGTCCGTTAGTGACGCTGATGGTGTTCACGAAAGGCTCCTCGGCCGAGGTCAGCAGTCCGTTGCTGTTGCTGGTCTGCCCGATGTAGAGTCCGCTGGCGGAGCGCAGGCTGTAGCCGCCGTCGATGGCCTCGATGGTGAACTCAGCGGCCTCGGCAGCATCGCTGGCAGCGATGTGTCCGTCGCTGACGCTGAGGCTGATGTTGTTGCCTGCGGCGTCGAGCTTCTCCAGGGCACCGTTGAACACCAGCTCGTCGTCCTCGTAGACGATGAGGTAGCGTCCGCTCAGGTCGCTGGGTGTCGTCTCCACGCGCTCATAGGCATAGTCGCCGGGCTGCACGAAGGTGGCCCCGACGGTGACGCCGAAGGCGGGCATGACGAAGGTGCCGTCATCACCGACGCTGACGGTGACGCCCATGTTGCCCGTGCGGTACACATGCCACTGGCGCAGCTCGTAGCCGGCGTCGGGGGTTGCGCTGAGGGTGACCTGTGCACCGCTCTTGGCCTGACGGACGCTGGCGCTGACGGTGCCGTGGTCCGAAGGGCTCACGACGATGTCGTACAGCCGGTTGTCCTCGGCGAAGGTGGCGCTGACGGTGACGGGGAAGGCGGGCATGGTGAACTGCCCCGTCTCGCCCACGCTGACTGTCTGTGCGGTGTTGCCCGTCTGCCAGGCGCTGTAGCTGCTGACGGCATAGCCGGCGTCGGGTGTGGCCGTGATGGTGACGGTGCTGCCCTCGGCAGCGGTGGCAGGAGCGCTGACGCTGCCGTGGGCCAGGTTGGTGGCGGCGGTGACGGCGTAGGTCTTGCCCTCGGTCCACGAGGCGTCCCATATCATGCGGGCATACTCAGGATGGTCGATGAAGGGGTTGCGGTTGTACTGGTAGATGTTGTAGATGGCGTTGTTGCGGTCTATCTCCTTCTGGCTCACGGGGTCCTCGTCGTTCCAGCGCAGCAGCATGGTCATGGCCCAGGGCTCTATCTCCGACCTGCGCACCATGGCGCTCGACTTCCAGGAGCCGTCCTCGGTGTAGTAGCGCACGCTCATGTAGAAATAGGAGCGGGCTATGTCGCCCTTGTATTCGTCGGCGGGCTCGAAGGCGGTGCCGCTGTAGCCCGGGGTGATGCTGGTGCCCAGCCGCGAGCCGTTGGTAGAGGTGTACTTCACGTTGCTCACCTCGGCATAGGGGTAGTTGGAGCGGCGGTTGTTCACATAGCCGTCGGTGGGATAGACATGGAAGAGGTCACTCTTCGGCGTGCCGCTGCCAAACCAGCTCTGCGGCCAGCTGTGCTCGCGGTTCCAGCAGTCGCCCTCCTTGTGATACTGTCCGCAGTCGCCCTCCAAGGGGAAGCGATAGTTGGAGTAGATGTCCCAGATTTTGCCGTTGGCATCGACGTCGGTGTGTCCGTAGGCCGCGAGCAGTCCTTTATAGCTCACCACCTTGTGGCCCTTGATGATGTTGTGCAGCGCTGTCTTCAGCGCGGTTCCGCTCTTGCCCTCAGCAGCGTCATAATAGTCGGAGGGCATCTGTGCCCACAACGAGGCAGTGCCCGTCAGCAGCAGGCTCAGCAGCAAGGGGCGCAGCAGGTTCAGTTTTTTCATAGTCGTCATAATGTTTTAGATGTATAATGTCAGCATTGACATATTGATGCTGCAAAGGTACAAAACTTTTTGAACACTCGCAACTTTTTCGACAGTTATTACACGCAGGGAGCACAACTGGGGGCATACATTTTTACATGTACGCGCACATACGCGCGCTATGCACGCGCGCGATAGCTAACCCGCCACCAACGGAAAGGAGCGGGGCAGGCGCATATAGGACGAGGGTAATGGTCAGAGGGGCTGCGACTGGCTTTCCCTTATGAGCTGCTCCACCACCTGCGGGAAGTGCTCCATCTCCAGGCGGTGCTCCTTGGCGGCAATGTCGTCGGCCGTGTCGTCGGGCGACAGCTGCACACGGTACTGCACGATGATGTCGCCCTCGTCGCACTGCGGCGTCACCCAGTGGACGGTCATGCCGGTCTCAGCCTCGCCGGCGGCCTTCACGGCTTCGTGCACGTGGTGGCCCCACATACCCTTGCCGCCATACTTAGGCAGCAGCGAGGGGTGCAGGTTAACGATGCGCTGCGGATAGGCATCGAGGATGTAGGTGGGCACCAGGGGCAGGAAGCCCGCCAGCACGATGAAGCCCACGCCATGGCTGCGCAGCAGCGGCAGCACCAGCTCGGGCCGCTGAAGGTCGGCACGCGGCACCACCGCCGACGGTACACCCAGCCGACGGGCACGCTCCAGCACGGGAACGTCGGGCTTGTTGCACACCACCAGGCTCACCACTCCGGCATCGCTGTGGCTGAAGTAGCGAATCAGATTCTCGCAGTTGCTGCCGCTGCCCGAGGCAAAGACAGCTATGTTCACACGGTTCATCATCATGTTCAGATTGTTTATACACAATGGGAATTGGATGGCAAAGTTACAAATAAAATGGCAGATGAAAGAAAAAAAGTCACAAAAATTTCATTATCACGAAATAAATGACTAACTTTGCACGTTGAATTTATACAAATTGTTCATCACTATGCCACAACTATCTAATCGTCTGCAACGGCTGGCCCCCTCAGCAACGCTGGCCATGTCGCAGAAAAGTGCCGAAATGAAGGCTCAGGGCATCGACGTCATCAACATGAGCGTGGGTGAGCCCGACTTTAACACCCCCGACCACATCAAGGAGGCCGCCAAGACGGCCATCGACCAGAACTACTCGCGCTACTCGCCCGTTCCGGGCTATGCCGACCTGCGTCAGGCCATCGCCGAGAAGCTGAAGCGCGAGAACGGGCTGGACTACACCCCCGGCGAGATATTGGTGAGCAACGGCGCCAAGCAGAGCGTGTGCAACACGGTGATGGCACTGGTGAACCCCGGCGACGAGGTCATCATTCCGGCACCCTACTGGGTCAGCTACCCGCAGATGGCCCTGCTGGCCGGAGGCAAGCCCGTCATAGTGGAGGCCACCTTTGAGCAGGACTTCAAGATGACGCCCCAGCAGCTGGAGGCTGCCATCACACCGCAGACGCGCCTCATCATACTCTGCTCGCCCAGCAACCCCACAGGCTCGGTGTACAACAAAGAGGAACTGCGCGCGCTCGCGAACATTATATTAAAGCACCCCGACCTGTACGTGCTGGCCGACGAGATTTACGAGCACATCAACTATGTGGGCCGCCATGAGAGCATTGCACAGTTCGAGGGCATGAAGGAGCGCACCATCGTGGTGAACGGCGTGTCGAAGGCCTACGCCATGACGGGCTGGCGCATTGGCTACATAGCCGCCCCGGAGTGGATAGTAAAAGGCTGCAACAAGCTGCAGGGCCAGTACACCAGCGGTCCCTGCTCGGTGAGCCAGAAAGCCGCCGTGGCAGCATACACCGAAAGCCAGCAGTGCGTGGAGGAGATGCGTCAGGCCTTCGAGCGCCGCCGCGACCTCATCGTCAGCCTGGCCAAGGAGATACCGGGACTGGAGGTGAACGTGCCCCAGGGAGCCTTCTACCTCTTCCCCAAGTGCAGCAGCTTCTACGGCAGCACCGCCCCCAAGGGACAGGTCATAGCAAACAGCACCGACCTGGCGCTGTACCTGCTGGAAGAAGCTCACGTGGCCACTGTGGGCGGCGACGCCTTCGGCGATCCTGACTGCTTCCGCATGAGCTATGCCACCAGCGATGACAACATTCGCGAGGCCATGAAGCGCATAGCAGAAGCACTCGCGAAACTGAATAAATGAAAAAATGCGAGTTAAACGTTGTTAAATCCTGCCAAAGTCCACTTTTTTATGTTATCTTTGCGCCGTAATATCGTGCAAAGACCATTGGGTTATAACAGTAAAACCTCGTAACTAACAACAAATCGAACATTTATATTTTTAACCAATTTAATAACTTAAAAACAAAAAATTAAAATTTATGGCAACAACACAAGCAGCTGCTCCTGCAGCAAAGAAAGCTAAGAGCACAAGCAGCATCGGTATCAAGGATGCTATTTGGGTGATCGTCATCTGCGCTATCATCGCATTCCTGAACTTCTTCCTGAACCTGGGTCAGGCAAGCAACTTCGAGGGCGGCGACCCCAACGGCAGTCCTCTGAACATCTGGGGTACCATCTTCAAGGGCGGTATCATCGTGCCTGTCATCCACACCCTGTTGCTCACCGTTGTCTTCATGGCCAT